>JACCEE011997453.1_pt1 | contig 49261 bp, 47 predicted proteins | sample 7449931 | NCBI WGS metagenome assembly JACCEE01 (sample SAMN15323457, study PRJNA562643) | freshwater metagenome | isolation source: river surface water | place: USA:Blue River Watershed | collected 2017-08-19 | reverse complement strand
CCAATCCTAGTGGTGAATATTGCCTGTGCCGCTGATACGTCATCGACCCCAGTAGCTGCGGATAGTGCGCGGTCTATGCAATGGGTGCGTGCTGAAATACGCAAGATAGATGCTGAAAACAGCAAGGTCACTTTGCGGCATGAGGCCTTGACCCAGTTAAGTATGGGGGCGATGACGATGGTGTTTCGTGTCGATAATCCAGGGCTGTTGCAAGGGTTTGCAGTCGGCGATCGAGTGAAATTTATTCCCGATAGCAGAGCCGGTCAGCTATTCGTTACAGATATGAAAAAAGATGAATGAGAAAAAACTAGATTGGTAGATCCGCAAGCAACGCGCGCTTTAGAAACGATCGACTCGATAAGGTGTAGGGTCGGTAAACGCTTCCTGACCACAGATCATTTCGGCGAGCAGTCGCGCACTTACGGCTGATTGCGTTAAACCGTGATGCGCATGTCCAAAGCAAAACCATAAACCCGGGTGCTTAGGTGCTGGCCCTATCAGCGGCAGCATATCGATAGTGCAGGGGCGTGAGCCCATCCAGGCTTGCTGATCGAGTCGCGCGCCGAGTGAATACAGCTTGCGTGCAATCGGTTCTAGTCGATCTAGCTGAACCGGTGAGGGCGGCGCATCGCGTAAGGCGAATTCAGCGCCTGTGGTCAGGCGTATACCTTGCCGCATCGGCGCTAATGCATAACCATGGTCGACATCGACAATCACATGCGTGGGCGGCTTAACGCTTGCTGCGAAATGCATGTGATATCCGCGCTTGCGCCCCATCGTTAACTGGTAACCCAAGCTCTGTGCAAGGTCTTCACCCCAAGGCCCGAGTGCGACTACGGCCGTATCCATGCTGTGTGGTCCTTCATCCGTCATCACTTTCCAGCGATGGCCATCTTGCTGCAGAGTGCGAGCATCGCCTTGAATAAATCGTCCACCACGCTGTAAAAATAGATTCAGGTAGGCCGTCGTCAATGCTTGTGGGTCTTGTATTTGTCGCGAGTCGGGGTAATGCACACCACCGATTACCTCTGGATCAAGCCCAGGCTCTTTTAGTTGCAATTCAGCTTTTGATAAAACCTTCACACGCAGGCCATACGTCAGGCTTTGTTTGGCCTGATCAAGACTAGCCTGCTCAGTGTCTTGATTACGCCAGACTTTGATCCAGCCGTTCTGATTCACCAAATGCGTCACACCAGCGGCCTCGATCAACGGTGCGTGCTCAGTCCAACTGTTTTCAATTAAAGGAAGTGCGCCTGCGATAGCCGCAGGATAAAGCTGGGGCGATGAATGGCGCCAGTAACCGACTAGCCATGGCATGAGCGAAGGTAGAGCGCTCCAGTGATAATGCGCTGCGTTTTTTTTCTGCAGCACATAGGCAATTAGGGTCGACCAGTCGCGTGGAAAGGAATACGGAAACACCGACGATCGTTCAATCAGCCCCGCATTACCAAAGCTGGTTGCTGCACCCGGATGATCGCGATCAATCAACAGCACCTGTCGACCCTGTTCCTGCAGTTTAAGTGCGACGCAAACGCCGACGATGCCGGCGCCTAGAACAGCGATGTCTGAGGTGAAAGTTTGTGTTGAGTGCTGCATGAATAAGTGTCTTATGAAGGGGCGCTCAGCCGATTTTTTGCTATCGAATAAAATAAGTCTAAACAACGATAGCTTAACCTTAAAGGATTACTAATGAAGAAAGCCTATCTTCTCATGCTTTGCTTGCTGGCCAGCGCCAGTGCGTCTGCCGAGTGGACGCATTTTTATGAGACCCGCCGCACAAATTTCTATGTCGATAATGCGAGCATTCAAGTCGTCGACGGCAAGCGTCAGGTCTGGATCTTAGGTAATTCGAAAGCGCGTAAAGGTAGCGGTGAGATTTCGTTCAAATCGCTGCAGCAGTTCGACTGTAAGGAAAAAATGAATCGTGGTGTGGTCTATGCGACCTTTAGCGAAGAAATGGCCGGCGGCGAGAAGCTATCCGAGACCGACGTACCCAGCGCCTGGACACTTGTCTTGAGCGATACCGCAGAAGAGACCCTGTTCAAGCAGATGTGCCCCTAACATCGTCGCTGTAATCGATTCAAGTTGCACCAAATCGGGACACGGAGTGGTCGCGCTGAAAAATCAGTAAAAAATTCGCGTGAGTCTTAGGTTTGCGTAATGAGCAGACGATCTCGCTTTGGCTGGGTTTGCTAACCCGCTTGTAAAGAGACCATTTCGGGGCAATGACCGTTATCAGACAATGCAAAATCATTAAGCACGATGCGTTTAGCCCCCGAATTTTAAAATTACTCAGTTGAGTCATCTCACGATGGCTGCCGGTTTTTTGAATGCGATGCTCGCTTGAGAGCTCAAGTCAGTACGACTGAAGAGAAAGCGCATGAGCCAGCGTCTGTAGGGTATTGTTTTTTGTAAGTTTTATGAAAGATAGAAGCAATGGGTATGTGGATAGAGTTGGGGATTTTTGTTCTCGTGATTCTTTTTGGAGTCCACCAAATTCGCGATGTAAAGCGCGAACAGCGCAAACGTTTAGGTGAAAAAAAAGACGAGAATCGACCGAATGCAGAGTAAATGTGAAAAATATGTTTGGAAACTTAGCGCGTATTAGGTTATCTTTACGCCGAAATGACATAACAGGGCGGGTTTGTAGTAACTAAAAACGCTCTTCGCTTGAATCCCGTATGGAGCTTATGCACCTAACGCACGGTAAATATCACAGGGTGGCGCATGCCGTTTGACCATTGCGCTGAATGCAGACGATGCTGTTTCGTAGAGGCGGGTTACCCTGCCCTCGAAATAACGCTCACTAAAAAAGAGAAAAAAGATCTCGGTAGCGTCTGCATCGAAACTAATTGTGTTCATCTCGGTCCGGTCGGCTGCACTCTAGGTGAGCGTAAACCTTTCAGTTGCACTCTTTATCCTCTCGCTTATAATCCGACTCGTCGTGAAATTTATTACGATACCGATTGTCCGGTTATGCCGGAATATATTCGGCAGTTGGATGATTCTGCGAGCGAAGCTTCCATGCATCTGGCCAAGTGCCAATCAGAATTGGCCAAGCTGGAAAAGACTGACAAGGGATTTTTAAAAAATAACTTTGAAATCGACTCTGATTACTTCGATTTGAAAAGGCTTCCGTCTCAACCCTTCTCCAAGGACAACTAGAATGAATGGTTCTCTACACAGACTGCGCGAGGTGAGGCAAGCGCGTGCATCGCAAAAACTCATGCAGGTAGGCTGCCAAAGCTGGACAGCACGAAATCTCTGCGTCGAGAGCTACCACGAAGAAATCCTTTACTACACCACCCGCTGGGATGCCTTGTGCCCTTATATAGAAGTCAGCGAAGAAATGCTGGCCACGGCGCCGCGTCCCTTTGTTGTGTACGCCGTTCCGCCTGACAGCCAGTTTGGCGTGGCTATCAACGACAAATACGGCATGGTGGACTGCTTCTCTGAAGACTTTTGGAATGAAGAGCGGCGGGCACGTAAGTTCAAGGAATACGATAAGCAATATCGCAACTTTACGATCACACTTGATCGCATTCCCGGCAAAGATCTGACGGCTGATGACATTTTTGAAATGGGCGCAGAGCATTTTGAAAAATGCTTCATCGCTGACGAAGAAGTCGAAGGCTTTGTCGATTACATCCGCACTTTGGATATCTTGGTTATCCGTGTGACTTCGCCTGAGGGTGTAAACGTGCTGACCGATGTGTCAGTGATTTTGCCAAAATATAATCAGCTGTACGGCAGCTTCTGTCAGTGGAATCGCGAATTCAAGAACAAATCGCCAGGTATTTTTGCTTGCCTGCTCGCTTGCCGTTGGGCGCGTGATAACGGTCTGCAGTACTACAACCTCGGACCCGTCGATGATTATGGCTATAAGGCCCTATTTGTGACTGACTATGAGCCAATTTATGCGTTGGCCTTGGTGGATCCTGAGCATCCATTGGCGCAGGATCCGACTTCACCTCTCAAAATTGATTTCAAGCCGGAAGAACTGAATCAGATTTATCGAAGTGGTTCAGCGCCGATTGAATTAAAGGATGTGGCTGCCTGATTACTATCGGCCATCAGCAAAACGGCTGGCGCGTGCGCCAGCCGTTTTGCTTTGTGGATGTGATCTGTTGTGATGAGTTTTTGTGATCAGTGAGATTCAACCCTGTAAAGCGGGCTAGTTGTCGCTGAAATCGTGGTCGTCATCAAAACTGACATCGTAGTCTATGGTTAGCTCTTCGCCGCGTTCAATGTCGCAGACGGCTCTCAACACATCTTTATCATCGAAGCGTAGATTTGGTTTTTTTGAATGATTCAGATAAATCGAAACATTCACTGCATTCAGACCAATTTCCGGTGCAAATACTCGCCCTTTTTCAACTAGGCAGAATCTCGATAGGTGTTTGCGTACCGTGCTAGGTACCTTTTTTAGTTCAATCCGCGAAAATTTTATTTCCTTGTTGCTGACCATGCTACGAAGTGGGGCGGTACCTTTGGGTATATCGCGTAGCGCAAATACGCCTATGCCGTGGATGCCTGAGACGCCGAGCTTACAGTAAACATCGTCGCGTAAATGGTCGTAAAGCTTATCTTTTAGGCTGCTCATTGGGAGGATTGGTTAATTTCAGTTGTGCGCGAGAGATCACGAGTAAAAAATCCTTGAGACTGTATTCAAGGTGAGTAATGCACTTTGCCGAGTATCCGGCGGGTACCGTTGATCTTGCAATCACGGCCTTTATTTTGCCACCAGAGACCTTTACCCGGTGTCATGCCGGTTCACCGGAGTAGATCTCTGAAATACCCGGGAAGAGCAAATAAGCCGTGATGCGTAGCTTCATTGTAGTAATTTAGTTTTACAAGTTCATGTAATTCTATGCGCTGAGCGATTTCTTTTGCGCTTGCCTGAGATGGATCAAGTTCATCGCTACACAGGGCAAAGGACCAATATGCTCCATAGAGGGGGATATATAAGCCATACGGCGCCACCTTTGTGAAATGCTGCTTCAGTCGCCGATAGATAGTCTGCACCGTCTCTGGGGCGAACACAGGGGTACCGGTATGCAGCACCATAGCACCGCCCGGGGCCAAAATTCGTTTTACTGATTGAAAAAATTCAGCCGTGTAGAGCGCCGAAGCGGGTGTGTCGGGATCCGTCAGGTCGAGCAATACCAGATCAAACTTCTCGGTACTTTCAGCGACATACGCCAAGCCATCGCCTATGCGTATCTCAACGCGGGGATCATCCAGCGAACCGTTGTGAATCTTGGCCAAGTATTGGCGCGAAATGCGAATCACCGCTTCATCTAATTCCGCCAGTACGATGCGTTCCACACCGGGGTATTTGAGTAGTTCTTCGGCCGAGCCACCGTCGCCACCACCTAAAATTAATGCGGAGCGTACTTTGCCGTGCGTGATGGCAGCCGGATGAATTAAGGCTTCATGGTAAAAAAATTCTTCTACTTCTGATGTCATGTAGTCGCCGTCTAAGCGAAATAACTTACCGAATTGCGGTGACTCATGCACTTCAATCAGTTGATAGGGTGATTGCTCCCTGTGCAGCAGTGGCCCAAGGCGATATGCGTAGGCGCTGTGCTTGTTCAAATATTCGTATCCCATCGCCGCGTCTGCGCCGGAGGAAGAATGACCGATTTCACCGCGCAGTAAGCTCTGATGATTGGCATTATCAGGCTCAAACAAATCGACTAAAGAACTAATCAATTGATTTGCTTTGTTACTGTTATCGGTAGAAAAATTACAGACGTAGACATCAAGAGTGACCGACTGCTGCTCTGGCCATGTGTGAAGTGCAAGGTGTGATTCAGCGAGTAACACGGTGCCAGTTACACCACCCGCTTGATCTTGAGTCAGTCCAGGAAAGGCGTGAAACAACTCGCCAACGACCGTTAATCCCGACGACTGAATGCGCTCTAAGCAAGCGCGGCGCAACTGATCAACATCGGTCATTAACGACAGATTTTTCTTGCAACCTGAGAGGTCGGCGGTGAGATGTAGTCCCTGCATTTTTATCGTTTATTTATCCAGGATAGGGTTGGTTAAGTGCGCCGCCCAAAACCCCAAGCAGCGCGCATAGCAAAATAGATAACTCGCAGTAGCATGCAGATAAATAACAAAGCCTGCGATTTTGCCATTAAACGTCGCATATTCAAAACGTTGCCGCTGTATTTATTCCATGATTGCCCTTAGCTCAAACAGCAACTAACTACATCCGGCTCCTTGCTCTGGGTCTTAACGGCAGAAGCCAGCCAGAGCGTCAGACTTTTGGTCATGCATATGCAGCTTAAGGATTTTCAAATTGGTTATCGGCTTTATAAGGGCTATAGTGTTTGTTTGCACCCATCCCGCAAATTCATCTAAGTGAGACAGGAAATTTATGAGCGCACCTTCGTATCACCGAACCTCAACCGCGTTATTAAATATTGAGTATCTAGAGTGGAATCCAGAGGGTGAACGTACCGCCGTGTTAGTGCATGGTTGGCCTGATTCGGTTCGGACGTGGTTCGAGGTGGCTTCTATCCTTGCCCTAGCTGGTTACCGCGTTTTGGCGCCTTCGCTACGTGGCTATGCGGGCACTCAGTTTATTTCGGCAAGCACGATGCGTAGTGGACAGCTATCCGCATTGGGACGCGATCTGATTGAATTTGTTCAAGCGCTCCAACTCGATAAGCCGCTATTGGTGGGGCATGATTGGGGTGCGCGTGCAGTCGCGAATGCGGCGGGTTTGCATGCAGATATTGGGTCTCATCTCGTGATGATTTCTGTCGGCTACGGCACCAATATGTTGACTCAACCTCTGAGTTTGGAGCAGGCTAAAAATTACTGGTATCACTGGTACATGGATACCCCGATAGGGAGGAAGTCGCTGGCCGAAGATAGGAATGCTTTTGCGCGCATCATGTGGGATACCTGGGCACCGCCAGGCTGGTTTGATGAGCAAGAGTTCGCTGCTACTGCCGAGGCCTTTACTAATCCTGACTGGGTTGAGGTGGTTACCCATTCGTATCGCCATCGCTGGGGATTAGTGGCGGGTGATCCTGCGTATGATGCCGATGAAAAGCGGCTCTCTGCGCTGCCGGTGTTGGCTACGCCAACCCTGGTACTCCATGGGGATGCCGATGGTGTCAATCCTATCTACAGCTCGGCGGGTAAAGAGCGCTGGTTTACCGGACCCTATCAGCGCACAGTCTTGCAGGGTGTTGGTCACTTTCCTCAGCGTGAATCGAGTCGCCAGGTGGCCGATGAAATACTCAAATTTTGCGGGGTACGCGAGTAAATAGAACTCTATTTGATATCGTTCTTAATAATTATTTGATAAAAATCCCTAGAATCTTAGGGATTTTTTCATTCAATCGGTATTTTTTCTGACTAAGCAGTTGACGTTCACAGGAATTATTGTCAATATTTAGTGACAATTTGAAGTGTACATAATCAGTTACACCGATAGTTGGTCGATGCCGCCTTCTGAAATTTATTTCGGGGGTGGATTCAGTCGTAAGCGATGTCTTATTAGGAGGTGTCACGATGTCAGATAAAGACAAAGTTTGGCCGACCGGTTTAACGGAGGCTGAATCAGAAGAAATACACCGTCATCTGATCCAAGGAACGCAAATTTTTGGGATGATTGCAGCATTCGCCCATTTGCTTGCGTATATCTATTCACCCTGGCTTCATTAACCCTAAGGGAGACTAGAAATGATCTACGGAAAAATATGGTGTGTAGTTAAGCCATCGGTGGGTGTTCCCATCATCATCGGTGCGGTCGCAGTAGCGTCGTTCTCGGTGCATTTGGCACTGACCCTGAATACCACTTGGGTCAAGAAATTCCTCAATGGCAGCGCTGCTCAAGTATCGAGCATCCAAACAGAGTCGCCACAAGTGGCTTCTTTGACGTTGCAGGAACCGGGACGAAAATAAGTTCATCCCTCGTGGTTCGGGACTTTGGGGTTCCGAACCACGGCTTTACCCGCAGATTGCGGTTTGGTTTGCAAGAACACGAATTCAAGATCAGTGAGACCTTCGGGCGAGGTAGCAGCTCAGGGGAGCAAGGATCGCTGCAGTGATGACCAATAGGCATGTGACCGCTCGGGAGCGGAATTATTCACCTTTTGCGGTTTTCGGTAATAATACGGGCAGGGTAGATCCTGATTTGATGTGAATTCTATAGCGAGCCAGCTCTGCTGTGCGACGCGTGTAAGTGAATCAAGGTGTTGGCCTCGATCCATTACTTCAGAATTTCTCGTTTTTATTTAATCAGGGCTTTACTAGTATAAATTCAAGAGCTACGACTTAGGTGCTTATAGATCGAGCAGCACCGTATTAATCCACCAGACATTCATTGGGAGAATCGCATGAAAATTTGGCAAATTTTGTTGGTAATATGGGTTGTGGGTGGTTGTTTTATGTTGGCTAACCATTTCAACCGCCAAAACATTGAACGTGACAAGAAAAGATAAATCAGTTTCTTTTCTTAAGCATAAAAAAAACCGCAGCGTGTGCCGCGGTTTTTTTTCGTCTGGCGCACGTCGATAAAGAATGGCGTCAGATAAGAACCCAGCTATTAGCTTTTGCCATCGAGGATAACGATGCTGCCTTCTAATTCGCCGCCCTTGCGAATTTCTAGATCTGCGTACGCAATAGTGCCTTTAACAGTGCCGGTAGATTCAACTAGCAGCGAGGTTTTGGCTGTGATGGATTTCTCCATTAGACCAGCTACTTTGACGTGATTCGCCACCGCATTACCAGTCACTACACCATTCGGAGTAACGTTGATTGTTTCAGCAGTTAGTTGGCCTTCCGCCCGACCATCAACGAAAGCTTCTCCGGGCACATGGAATACGCCACTGATGGTTACACCCTTACCGACCTGCAGGTTTCCAAAGTCTTGATCCACTGCCATTATTTACTCCATTAAAAATACAAAAATACAAAAAAAATCCAAACCCGACTATAAGTGAAATCGCATTGATCACCGAGGATTTTTAAAACTAATTTTAAGACTAGCTAGATAGTTTGATTTATTCGTCAGCAAGGTGTCAGCTTCACAAAAAAGCCTCATTTTCGTGCGCTAAAGTTATCTTATTCTTAATGGGCGTTGATGAGCATAGGTATAAATAGAGTAGACGGAAATGCAATTAAGTCTGTTTAACGATAAGTTAGCTTGCTAGCTTTATGCAGGCTTTGTTTTTTACTGGTATTTGATGCAAAATATCTTGGACATTTTGTGTGTCAAATCGGCTTCGTTTATTAATTAGCTTCTTCTCAAGTCGTCGTTCTCAAAAGTCATGAAATCTCTACAGCTAAGAATTTATAAAATTCTCGATGGTTCGGTGCAAGAGCCGGCAGCTAGATTTTGCGAAATATTCATTGCCAGTGTCGTCGTTTTAAATGTGGTGGCAATCATCCTTGAATCCGTGCACGACTTGCACGAGGCCTACGAGTATTACTTTCATGTATTCGATGTAGCTAGTGTGATGGTGTTTTCGGTAGAGTACGTTTTACGCGTTTGGTCCTATGGCGTTAAATATTCGCAAGAAGAAGGCGGAGGCTGGCGTGGACGTAAAGAATATCTGTTCAGTTTTTACGGGTTGATCGATTTTTTTGGAACGCTACCGTTTTACCTTCAATTGCTATTCCCTGGGTTGGATCTGCGGTTCTTACGCTTGTTCCGACTCATGCGTATCTTCAAGCTTTCCCGCTATAACAGTGCGCTCACTGATCTGGCGGAAGCCGTCAGGACTGAGCGCGATTCGTTTACCTCAGCCATGTTTTTGCTGTTGATTTCGTGCTTGCTGTGCTCGTCGTTGATTTATATCGCCGAAGGTCACCTGCAGCCCGAGGTATTTCCATCGATACCAGCCACTATGAAATGGTATTTGCTAACCATTATCTCCGGCTGGGGTAATGTCGATCCTGTATCAATAATCGGTGTAATTTTGGTGGTACTCACCCAAGTATTGGGTATTGCATTGGCTGCTATCCTAACCGGTGTGGTTGCCACTGCGTACACAACCCAGGTCGAGCGCCGCGAAGTGCTCTACGAGATGCAGATACGTGAAGTGCTAGCTGATGGCGTGGTGACCGAAGAAGAGCGTCTCAAGCTCGAACAGATGAAAGCTCAGTTCGGTATGAGTGATGAAAAAGTAGAAGAGATAGCCAGACAAGTTCGTCAAGAAAAAGGTCTAGCCTGATAGGCTGATCCATTGTCTTCTAAAGAGTCATTAATCGCGTTTCTTCTCTAAGGTTTGGATGGTTTGCAGTTTCTGAAATCGCTGCGCTGCATTGTCTTGCGCTAACCAAAGGCAGGTCTTGGCCGCATCATTGTCATTACGTGGTAAAGCAATTTTGTATTTTTGACTCACTACCGCAGGTAATTCCTGCGCAAAGCGCTGCTGCAAAAATTTCATTCCTGCTTTAAATTCATTACTGCGCTTAACGCTCAATGCTTTATCCACCTCAGTAAGGCATTGCAGCATCACGGGTACTTGCAGTTCAGGGCAGTGATTTTGTTTTACGTAGTACATCTCACTGCAAAGCTGCGCATAACTGCCTGCCAGCATACCTAATTCATCTTCGCGCGACATTCCACCGCCGCAATTAGCCATACACAGCACGAGTGTCATCAACGGTTCCATAGTCGCTTCCAAAAAAGGCTAAAACCTAATGCTGCCAATGTAAATCCAGTACGCGCTTGATTCAAGTGATATTGCCCTTGTTATTCTAATGATAAATTTTGACAGACAAATTTCATAGCCTTTGGCTCACAATAAGTGCGGGTTTAAATGGACTGCATTGACGGTACTGTGTTGAGCCTCTATGGTGAACGCTGCAGCTCACTCACTTACCAAAAATACTCAGGAGACTCACATGAATAAAGATGCTTTCGACAAAGGCCTAGCCACACGACGTGCTGTGTTGGGTGCTGACTATGTTGATAACTCCATCAAGAATGCCGACGATTTCAATATGCCCATGCAAGAACTCGTTACCGAGTATTGCTGGGATGCGATTTGGAATCGTCCCGGGTTAGATCGTAAAACGCGTAGCATGCTCAACTTAGCCATGCTGACTGCACTGAATCGTCCGCATGAATTGAAGTTGCATGTTCGCGGCGCAATCAACAATGGCCTCACCAAAGATGAAATCAAAGAGGTACTGCTACAGACCGCCATATATTGCGGCGTACCTGCAGCGATCGATAGCTTCAAAAATGCAAAAGAAATGTTTAAAGAGATGGGGATTTGAGCGTGGACTCAAAAACGATTGCGTTCATTGGTTTGGGTCAGATGGGAGCGCCGATGGCGCACAACCTGCTCAAGGCGGGTTTTGCTGTCATCGGGCATGACCGTGCCACTGCGGTAGCTGATCAGTTTGCGGGTCAGTCCCGCTTTCATTGGGCAGACTCTGCTGCTGCCGCCGTAGCCAAGACAGACATTGTGGTGTTGATGCTGCCCGATAGTTCTATCGTCGATCATTTACTGTGGCAAGGTGATGAAGCACTATCGCGTGTGTTGAAATCCGGTGCGCTCATTATTGATATGAGTTCATCGGATCCCATGCACACGCGTCAAAATGCAGAAAAACTGTCTCAGCTGGGCATAGGTTTTATCGACGCACCGGTGTCAGGCGGTGTTAAGCGTGCAGTCACAGCTTCACTTGCCATCATGATCGGTGGTGATGCAGCAGATGTTGAGCGCGCTTACCCGGTGCTGCAGTCTTTGGGGAAAACACTCACACATGTAGGGCAGGCCGGTGCCGGGCATGCTGTCAAGGCTTTGAATAATTACGTGTCAGCGGCCGGCTTGTTGGCGGTGAGTGAATCGTTATCAGCGGCTATTAAATTTGGCATTGATCCACATTAGTCAATCAAGTTTTTAATGCGTCGACCGGTAAAAACAATACGACTGAAAACAAAGTCGAAGCGTTCATGTTGTCCGATGCCTTTAACTCAGGATTTTCTTTATCGTTGATGAAAAAAGATTTGGAAACCGCCCATCGCTTTATTCAGCAAGTCGATGCGCAATCAGGATTTGCTAGTGACTGTCTGCAGGTTTGGCAAGCTGCAGATCAGGCACTAGGTAAGGGCGCAGATCACACCGAGATGTATCGCTTCATCAAAGACTGAGACATCACTTACATCACCGCGCCGACCTGCCAGGGGACGAATTCACTTTGTCCATACCCATGTTCTTCGCTCTTACTGGCTTGGCCGGATGCAGTGGCGATCATGAGTTTAAAAATGTGTTCGCCCATGGTTTGCAAAGAGCTAGTGCCGTCGATGATTTCGCCACAATTAATATCGATATCTTCTTGCTGACGCTGCCACAAAGCAGAGTTAGTTGAAAGCTTCAGTGAAGGTGAGGGTGCGCATCCATAGGCGCTGCCGCGACCGGTAGTAAAGCAAATTAAATTAGCGCCACCTGCAACTTGTCCGGTTGCGCTCACAGGATCGTAACCGGGCGTGTCCATGTAAACAAAGCCATGCTCAGTAACAGGTTCGGCATATTCATACACAGCGCGTAGATTGCTGGTGCCACCCTTAGCAACGGCGCCAAGTGATTTTTCTAAAATTGTCGTCAGACCACCCGCTTTATTCCCAGGTGATGGATTATTGTCCATCTCGCCTTCATTGATGTCGGTGTAGTGTTCCCACCAGTGAATGCGGTGCACTAATTTTTCGCCCACCTCACGGCTAATCGCTCGACGGGTCAGTAAATGTTCAGCGCCATAAATTTCCGGTGTCTCAGAAAGTATTGCAGTACCACCGTGCTCGACTAACAGATCAACCGCTACGCCGAGTGCAGGATTAGCACTAATACCCGAGTAACCATCCGATCCGCCGCACTGTAAACCAACCGTCAGATGCGATACATCACAGGCCACACGCGAGCAGTCATTGGCAATGGGCAGCATCTCATTCACGATGGCGATGCCTTTAGCGATCGTTTGAGCTGTACCCCCCGTGTCTTGAATATTGAAAGTTCGTAGCAGAGGACCTTCGTTCAAGTGACTGTGATCTAACCACGCAGCCAGTTGATTCGTTTCGCAACCTAGACCCACTACCAACACGCCCGCAAAGTTTGCATGCGTAGCATAACCGGCTAGTGTGCGTCGTAGCAGCTGCATACCGAGTCCGCTGTGGTCCATGCCACAGCCTGTGCCATGGGTTAAAGCCACCACACCATCAATATTCGCAAAGCCTTGTAAGGCGTGTGAGTTATAGCGACGTGAAAAATGATCCGCAATCGCACGCACCACTGTCGCTGAGCAGTTCACGCTTGACAGTATGCCGATGTAATTACGCGTTGCGACGCGACCGTTTTTACGTTGATAACCCATGAACTGAGCCGAACGTTTTGCGCGTTCCGGTTGAACATCGGCGCAAAATGCATAGTCACGCGTGAAGCCGCCTTTTTCTTCGCCGATGGTGCAGTTGTGTACATGCACGTGCTCACCCGCTTGAATAGGTTTACTGGCAAAGCCTATGATTTGATTGTAGCGACGTATAGGCGCACCAGTAGCAATATCATGTGCCGCCACCTTATGACCTGCAGGGATCAAGCCTTTGACTTTCGCTTGCTCGACCTGTGTACCGCCGATTAACTGTTGACGGGCAATCAGTACATCATCTTGCGCATGCAAGCGTATAAATGGAACGTTATTTGTAATGGAGCCAGACATGAATGTGTCCTTATTATTGTAATCTCGTCAGTGATGAGAATCGTTAGGAATGACGCCTCAGCGAGTAACGCATGGCATGAGAGCGTCTGTTTCGGTTTTAAAAAGAATGTTTAGTGTGATTCGCGCGGTACATCGGCACCGCTACCGCCCACCAGAAAATCTAAATCAGCACCTAAATGCGCCTGCTGCACATGATCCACATACAATTTCACATAGCCACGTTCAGGTTTGTCAGGTGCCTTCCATGATGATTTGCGTTTCGCAAGTTCTGCATCGCTGACATCCAAATGCAAGCGTCGTGCGGGAACATCCAGTTCTATCATGTCGCCATTTTGCACTAAGGCGAGTGGACCGCCTATGCTGGCTTCAGGTGAGACATGCAATACAACGGTGCCATAGGCTGTGCCGCTCATGCGCGCATCAGAAATACGCACCATGTCCGTAATCCCTTTTTTCAAAACTTTTTTTGGCAGCGCCATGTTACCGACTTCTGCCATGCCGGGATAACCCACGGGACCACAATTTTTTAGCACCATGATGCAGTGTTCATCGATGTCGAGATTATCGTCATCAATACGTAAGCGAAAATCTTCTGTATCTTCGAATACCACCGCACGACCACGATGCTTGAGTAAATGTGGTGATGAAGCCGAGGGTTTGATCACCGCGCCATTCGGAGCGAGATTACCTTTTAATACAGCGATACCCGCAGCCGGTTTGAACGGTTGATCAAATGCAGTAATCACATCGCGGTTATAACAGGGTGCATCTTTGATATTTTCACCCAGCGTCTTACCATTTACTGTTAGCGCATCTTGATGTAACTCGTGTGCGATTTCTTTCATCAAGGCGGGCAAGCCACCGGCATAATAAAAATCTTCCATCAGGTATTTACCTGAAGGTTGTAGATTCAACAGACATGGCAACTCACTTGCCAGATCATCCCAATCTTTTAGTGTCAGTGGTACACCGATACGACCGGCCATGGCTAGCAAGTGAACGACAGCATTAGTTGATCCGCCTATCGCTGCATTTACCTTAATCGCATTTTCAAAGGCTTGGCGTGTCATGATTTTGTCCATGGTGAGATTGTCTTTCACCATCTGAACAATACGACGCCCCGTGAATTGCGCTAAGCGATTGCGTCGTCCATCCACCGCTGGTATCGCTGCATTTTCTGGTAGCGACATACCTAAAGATTCAACCATACTCGCCATGGTTGATGCGGTGCCCATGGTCATGCAATGGCCGTGCGAGCGATTCATGCAGGATTCAGCTTCGGTAAATTCTTCTTGTGACATGGTGCCTGCACGTACCATTTCGGACATCATCCATACACCGGTTCCCGAGCCTATATCTTGACCACGGAATTTACCGTTCAACATAGGGCCACCCGAAAGACCAATCGTCGGTAAATTACAGCTAGCTGCACCCATCATCAATGCGGGCGTTGTTTTGTCGCAGCCCATCAACAGCACCACACCATCAATCGGATTGCCACGTATCGACTCTTCCACATCCATGCTGGCTAAATTACGAAACAGCATTGCGGTAGGGCGCAGCTGTGCTTCGCCTAGCGACATGACAGGAAATTCCAAAGGGAATCCCCCCGCTTCATACACTCCGCGTTTGACGTACTCAACCAATGTGCGGAAATGACTATTACACGAGGTGAGATCAGAGAAGGTATTGCAAATACCGATAACGGGTCGGCCATCGAATTGATCATGCGGGTGACCGGAGGCTTTGGTCCAACTACGATGCAAGAAACCATCTTTGTCCGGCTTACCAAACCAAGCTTGACTGCGGAGTTTATTTTTTTTATCGCTCATGATGTAGGAGTGTCCTGATCGTGTTTTAAGAAGTAGGAAGTGTTTTTTTTAATTCAGGAGGATTATTAAAATTTTTACGGAAATAATCATCCGAACTATCAGCGTGTTTGATACCTGCTAATTTAATCGCATCGTCATCCACTTTGTGTAGCGGAGTGTATTGAGGATGATGATGTTCGAGGTAGGGATTATTACGCGCCGCGTTATAGCAAAATAAAACCGTCCAGCGGCGATTTTCAGAGCGATTTTGATCCGAGCGATGCATCACGTTGGCATGAAAAAATAAGCCATCACCAGGCTCCATTTCTGCATAGACTAATTCCAAGCTCTTGAGCATTTCTTCAACACGGCGTGGATCAGCGCCGACTTGCTGACCGGGTAGCACGCCGTGTTCCACTCGTCCGGCATGATGCGATCCACGGATCACTTGTAAACAACCATTTTCGCGTGTGGTTTTGTCTAAAGCCACCATCACACTTGCCATATAGGGGAATACGCAGCCATTGTGATACCAGTAGCCATAGTCTTGATGCCATTCCCACGCACCGCCATCGCGTGGTTCTTTCGCGGTTAGTTTTGAGTGATAGTGATAAACCTCACCGCCTAGCATCTCTTCCATCGTATCCACTACACGATGTGAGCGCGCCGCCAATCCGTACACGCTATCGCCGGGATGGTTCCAGGTTGCCATGCGCGTAGCCTTACCTGAGGCATCATGGCGATCATATAAACTGGCGTGGAGTTGCGGGTCCGTTTCTATCGCGCCGCGTAGCAGTGCAATTTCATCGGTATCAAACAGTGAACGGATTAGCACAAAGCCATCGCGTTCGTACGCTGCACGCTGTTCGGGCGTAAATAGTGAAGCCATGCTCGTCTCCTGTTGTAATGGATATTTTGGATTTTCAAGGCATTCAGGCTGTCAGCTTACCTTGTTTGCTCTAGCTTGAGAATTTGTGTGAACATCCCTTTTTGAATTACAAACTAGCCGCCCAAGTGCGGTCGTATGATTACCAAAAATAGAACAGGGCAGACCATGAGCTCAAATCACTCCGATAGTTTCACTAATGCTAAACAACAGCAGGCTGCAGGCTTTTTGCATGATCTCTGGAGCCGTAAAGATCGCTGTGCTGCACTGCCAGATGATCAGCGCCCCATTGACCGCGTTCAGGGCTATGCGGTTCAGGCGGCCTTTGCAAAAATTCATGGTTCGCCCGTCTCTGGCTGGAAGATCGCTGCCACCAGCGTAGATGGTCAGCGCCACATAGGTGTCGATGGCCCGCTGGCTGGGCGCATTTATCACGATCGTATGCTGCCAGTGGGTGCAAACGTTTCCTTGAAATCCAATCTCATGCACGTTGCTGAAATTGAATTCGCCTTCAGTTTTGCAAAGACTCTGTCTCCCCGCACACAACCGTATACCGTGGATGAGGTGCTGGCCGCTGTGGCTGCTGTCCATCCATCGATAGAAATACCCGATTCGCGCTATGCCGATTTTGTGACGGTGGGCGCACCTCAGCTGATCGCTGACAATGCTTGTGCTTGCTATTTCATTTTGGGACAGGCTGCAAGTGATTGGAAAACATTCGACTATCTGAATCAATCGATTCACGTCAATCTAAATGGTGAGGCCATCGATTCAGGTTATGGTCGGAATGTCTTGGGTGATCCACGCGTGGCTCTGACCTGGATCATTAATGAGCTATCGAGTCTGGGTATCGCGATGGAGGTGGGTCAGTTTGTGACTACCGGTACGTGCCGCGTACCTGTCAAGGTCAATCCCGGCGATGAAGTGAGCGCCGATTTCGGAGTGCTTGGACAAGTGAGTTGCCGTTTCTCCGATTGACGATTTATGCAAGGAATAATTATTGAATCAACGAACTGCTAAGTTGCGTACTCGCTGAGCAGTTCGTACTGAGTTATACAAACTTCTAACTGAAAACGAGACGCGATGTCTACCTCATCTTCACCTGTCAACCTAGATGCTGTGATTATTGGCGCCGGCTTTTCTGGCATGTATCAGCTCTTGTCATTGCGCGACAAACTTGGTTTGTCTGCCAGAGTATTAGAAGCAGCGGGCGGCGTGGGTGGTACGTGGTACTGGAATCGCTATCCCGGTGCGCGTTGCGATTCAGAGAGTCATTCCTATTCTTACTATTTTTCTAAAGAGCTGTTACAGGAATGGAACTGGACTGAGCGTTATCCGCAGCAACCTGAAATCATGCGCTATCTAAATCACGTCGCCGATCGTTTTGATTTGCGCCGTGATATTCAACTGGATACGCGGGTTAAGTCAGCGCACTACGAAGCACAACATAATCGCTGGCATGTCACCACCGAAGCAGGCGAAGTTTTTCACTGCACCTATTTAATTACCGCTGTCGGTTGCTTGTCATCGGCTAATGTACCCAAGATCGATGGCTTGAATGATTTTGGTGGCGATTGGTATCACACCGGTCAATGGCCACATGAAGGCGTAGATTTTTCCGGCAAACGCGTCGGCGTGGTGGGAACGGGTTCTACCGGTATTCAAGCGATTCCTGTAATCGCAGCGCAGAGTAAACATCTAACTGTTTTTCAACGAACTGCGAACTACAGCATACCCGCGCGCAATGCACCTTTGACCGATGAATTTAAGCAGTATGCTAAATCGCATACGGACGATATTCGTCACATCATGAATTCGAATACGAATGCGCACCCGTTTTACATCACCGATCGTTCAGTGTTTGATGTCAGTGATGAAGAGCGCAAGCAGATTATGGAAGCCGCATGGAAAAAAGGCGGCCTCGAGTTTCGTGCAGCGTTTCGCGATACCTTAATCGATGAAAAAGCTAACAAGATTGTGGCTGATTTCATTCGTGAAAAAATCAGCGAGATAGTAAAAAATCCAAGCACCGCAAAACTTCTGGGTGATATTGATCATCCTTTTGCCGCGAAACGTCCACCGGTCGATTCTCAGTATTTTGAAACCTACAACCTTGATAACGTCGATCTGGTGAATATTCGCGAAACGCCGATTGAAAAAATTACAGCGACGGGTATCAAAACAAAAAATCACGACTACCCGCTAGATATCATCGTATTCGCTACTGGCTTTGATGCAATGACGGGCTCGTTATTAAAAATCGATATTCAGGGTCGTAATGGTCTCGCGCTGAAAGAGGCTTGGTATGCCGGACCGCGCAATTATTTGGGACTGCAAGTTCCGGGCTTTCCGAATATGTTTACCGTGACGGGTCCGGGTAGTCCTTCGGTATTGTGCAATATGCCGCCCGCGATCGAGCATCATGTCGATTGGATCACGCACTGTATTAAAGATATGCGTGAAAAGGGGATTCAACGGATTGAGGCGCAAGAGAAAGCGGCAGACGATTGGGTATTAGAAGTTAATCATGCAGCGAATTCAACTTTGCTACCGAGTGCGACGCACTCATGGTATCTCGGTGCCAATGTGCCCGGTAAGCCACGCGTGTTTATGCCCTATGCCGGTGGCTTTGCGAAATACCAAAAAATTGTGTCTGATGCGACCAGTAATGGTTATGTGGGTTTTACGCTGAGCTAATTAGCGCAGCAGTACACCGCCATTCACATCCATGATGCTGCCCGCCATGAACGATGCGGCGGGCGAGGCTAGAAAGACCAGCGCATTCGCAATTTCATCCGGGCGTCCCATGCGTTGCATAGGATATTTTTCTGTTGGGTAGGGCTGACCATCCGTCATACCTGTTGCAATCGGGCCGGGAGCCACTGCATTCACACGCACATTATGTGGCGTGGCGCGTTGTGAAAACCAACGCACCAGCGCATGAACTCCACCTTTAGAGGCGGCGTAGTGCGGCGCAGCTAATAAACCACCCATCCAACCGGCAATCGATCCACACAGCGCAATGCTGCCGTTCTTGCGTTCTATCATTCCTGGCATCACAGCACGCACTAGATTGATCGGTCCAAGCACATTCACTTCCATCACACGATGAAACGATTGCTCATTCCAATCCGGTGCCATCCAGTCTTCATCAAACGGGCAAATCGCTGCGGTGTCGATTAACGCGGTGACCGGTGCATGTTGTGCAACGATAGCCTCAACTGCTTTACGATCGGTAATGTCAAGTGCATGAACGGCTTCTACATTTTTAAGAGAAGCAGCTAATGCCTCTAATTTTTTCGTAACGCTGGCAATATCTGTCAGTATGGTTATCGCACCCAGCTCGCTGCAGAGTTTGGCTGTCTCTGATCCTATGCCACCAGCAGCGCCGGTAATCAGTACGCGCTGACCCTGCATATCAAATGCTTTAGGAAGTGAGATTGTCATAATTTATTTTATTTTTTATTAAACAGAGAGATAGCGTTGTTTGATATCGGCATTCGCTTCGAGTTCAGCAATGCTACCTTCAAACACATCCGAGCCTTTATCGATCACCACTGCACGATCCGCTAAGCCTAAACAAAAATGTAGATTTTGTTCAGCCAGCACAATCGTGGTTCCTAGCTTGCGTAAGTCTTCAACCAGTTCACCAATTTTTTGCACCATGATCGGAGCCAGACCTTCGCTGGGTTCATCGAGTAACAGTAAATCAGGATTACCCATCAGTGAGCGACCAATCGTCAGCATTTGCTGCTCACCCCCCGATAACTGCCCACCCAAACGAACGCGCAAAGGTTTTAGTAAAGGAAGCATGTCGTACACACGATCGATAGACCACTCCTGCTGACCATGTGCTCCACGCTTGGTGGCGATTAACAAATTATCTTCCACGGATAGATCTGTAAAAATTTGTCTGTCTTCCGGAACGAAACCAATACCTGCGCGCGCAATTTTGTGTGAGGGCATACCGGTGATGGCTTTACCTTCGAGTTCAACGCGACCACGACGTGCGGTGATCACACCGGCAATCGCTTTCATGGTTGTACTCTTGCCAGCGCCATTACGACCAAGCAGCGCTAAGGTTTCCCCTTTTTTTACGTGTAGCTTTAATTGGAATAACACTTGGCTACTGCCATAGTTCACATCCAAGTCAGTGACTGAAAGCATGTTCGTCATGCGCGTGCCTCCTTGGGCGTACCCAGATAGGCTTCGATTACCGCTGGGTTAGTGCGAATTTGCTCGGGATTACCTTGCGCGAGTAACTTGCCATATGAAAGCACATGAATGTGCTGCGAAATACGAAAGACGATTTCCATATCGTGCTCAATCAGTACCACCGTCAAGCCACCTTTTTTCCACAGCGCATAGACCGTATCGATCATTTGAGTACGTTCTTCCGGACCCATGCCGGCTACCGGTTCATCCAGTAGCAAGACTTTAGGATTGAGCACCAACGCCAGCGCAATATCGAGAAGCTTTTGATCGCCGTGTGAAAGATTGCCACTGATGATGTCGGCTTTGTGTTGCAAGCCAAGTTGCTCCATCACTTCATGCGCGCGGTCACGTGTGTCATCGGTTGGAAAACGGCCATGCATCTGCAGTGAGCGACCTAACGGGGATTGCAGTGCGCCACGCAAAGATTCTTCAACTGTCAGCGATTTAAAGAGTTTAGCGACTTGAAATGCACGGCCTATGCCTTTGCGAACGATCTCACTACTCGGCAGACCAACGATATCTTCACCATCGAGCAGAATGCGGCCCGAATCCGGTTGCAAGCCACCCGAAATTAAATTGAAGAAAGTAGTTTTACCTGCACCATTTGGCCCGATTACCGCAGACAGAGAGCCGGCAGGGAAATCAATAGAGACATCGGAGGTGGCGACCACACCACCAAACGATTTACGAAGATTGTCGACTTTTAACATGCGTAGGTTCGCGATCTAATCAATCTTACGGCTTGAGTGGACGTGCAGGTGGAACGCCACCATAGGTACCCCAGGTCGTGCCGCACAGCCAGCCCACATCAATCGGTAAGGTCACACCTGTAATTGCGCGTGCTGCATCGGATAAAAGAAAGCCCACACCATCGGCAACTTCATCAGGCATCACTAAGCGTCCCATCGCAGATTGTTCAGATAGATCAGCGGGATTACGATCACCGCGATCAATCGCCGTTTGTAATGCTTCGGTTAATGTGTAACCCGGTGCCACAGCATTCACACGAACCCCAGAACGTCCCCATTCAGCGGCCAAGCACATCGTCATGGAAATGACCGCTGCTTTAGCAGGTGCATACGCATGCAGTGGAATAGAGCGCCATCCTGTGATCGATGCGATGTTCACAATCGCACCATGTCCTAGTTCTGCCATACGCGAACCAAACACTACGCAGCAAAGATAGGTGCCGCGTTGATCAACATCGGTCACCTTGTCCCACTCAGCCATGGTTAATTGTTCGGGCGGTAGCTTGCGCTGCAAGATGCCAGCGCTATTGATGAGACCGGTGACGGCACCATGATTTTTTTCGATGAGTTTCGCAGCGTCATGTACCGTTTGGTCTTGCAGTACGTCGCAAGGATAGAAAGCTTTAACACCTGTCTCTTTGGTTTTTGCATCTGACCAAGTGCCGGGTAGATCGAGCACGATCACCTCATCGCCACGCTGCACATGATGCTTCACACATGCTGCTCCAATCCCACTGGCTCCGCCAGTGACTACGGTCACAGTTTTTTTACTCATTGTGCGTCTCTCTTATTTTTAATTGTTTGAAACAGTTGTTGAATAAAATCAGTGATGCCACGCTTAAAGCCCAAGGCAAATAGCAGCACCACGATACCCAAGGCTAAGCCATGGAATTCTGTACTGCGCGTGATCACGTCATTAAATAGCAGCAGCAAGGAAGCACCAACGACAGGGCCAATGAATATATTCAAACCACCCATCATGATCATGAAGATCGCTTCACCCGACATGGTCCAGTAACCAAAATCAGGAAAGGCCCCTGAGACAAACAAGGCCATGATGATGCCGCCAGCACCCGCGAGTGATGAGGCAAGAACAAAGGCATACAGTTTCACGCGCCAAACATCGATGCCCAGATAGCGTGCGCGCTCAGCGCTATCGCGCACCATCCGTAACGTATAGCCAAAAGGTGATTGCAACACCGTGCGTATCAAGAGCAAGCAAGCGACTGCCATCACGCAGGCAAACCAATAGAACTGCGTGTGATCGGCCAGATTAATGCCGAGAAAAGGAGTGCGAGGAATACCGCCAGTCAGTCCCTGATCACCGCCAGTTAGTGACGTCCAGGTTAAGATCACGCTGTGTAAGAGCATTTGAAACGCCAACGTCAAAAAAGAAAAATAAATTTCTTTAAGTCGTACACAGATCGCGCCAACAATAAACCCCATCACAGCGCAAAACAAAATCGCCACTAGCATGGCAAGCGGAATCGGCGCACTGGTTTTTTGCATGGTTAATGCAAACGCATATGCGCCACCACCAAAAAACATGGCGTGACCAAACGACACTAAGCCGCCATAGCCCACTAAGATATTCAGTGAGGTAGCAAAGATGCCCATCGCCGCTAATCGAATCACATAATCAAGCAGTACACGCGAGGACGAAAGCATTGGAATTAGCGCCAGTACAGCGAGCGCTAGCAGAGCCCATAAAAAATCCGAACGAAATGTAGAGGACTGTTTCATGCGCGAGTTTCCTTGCCGAGCAATCCATTCGGACGCAGTATTAATATCAATGCCATAGCGATGAACATTAGCCCTTCAACAAATAAAGGAAAGCCTATCGTTCCGAAGGCACGTATTAAACCAATCATTAAGGCGCCGACTAAGGCACCACTAACTGATCCCATGCCACCGATGACGGTCACGATGAACGATTCAATCAGAATAGAAAATCCCATGCCCGGTGACATTGATCGTACCGGCGCCGCTAAGCCGCCTGCCATACCTGCCAGCGCACCACCAAAGGCAAACACACCGGCGTAAATCAAACCGGTGTTTAGACCCAGTGCAGAAGTCATGGTGGGGTTTTGAGCAGCGGCGCGAACAATTTTTCCTAAGCGTGTGTGATTCAGTATCGCCCACAGCACCACGGCAATCAGTGCGGCAGCAGCAATCAGATACACATAAAACAGCGGAACAATGCCACCTAAGATAAACAGCGGCGGCGCTTGGAACGCATCAGGCATACCCATCGATTGGAATTCTGCACCCCAGACGATTTTTACGATGTCATCCATCATCAATACCAGCGCGTAACAGACCAGTAACTGCATCAGCACATCAGCGTTGTATACGCGACGCATGAAGAAGCGCTCGAAAAGTAATCCGAATAAGCCGACGCCCAAACCCGCTGCCACGATAGACAAAGCAAAGCTGCCTGTGACACGGTAAGCGGTGAGTGCTACATATGCACCCAGCATATAGAATGAGCCATGGGCAAAATTTACAATACCCAAGACACCAAAAATCAACGTCAGGCCAGCGGCGACTAAAAAAAGTAGCGAGCCAACGATCATGCCGGTGGAGAGTTGGGTCACGATGCATGACATCGAACTCAAACAATCAAGCAAAGCAGAGGGATTCAATCAGCGCTCCTGAAGTACAAGGCAGCGAGCAAAAATATATGCTCGATGATGAGGCCCCGCTTGGGAAAGCGGGGCGGTTATAAAACGTTAGGTATCGCTAGGTAACGTTGATGCAATCATTACGCAAAGCCTTTACGTTTTTTCCATTCGGCTTCGAGTTCGGCAATTTGTTTCCAGTTGCCAGGAACAGGATTCGACATGAAGGGCTCTTTACCCGACAGCTCACCCCAGCCGAGTGCGTAGTCCACTAAGGTGTGATCGTCGGCGCGCATAGTAAGTTTGCCGTTAGCACCAAAAGGTGAATCAATCGTCAGGCCTTTGAGTACAGCTGCGACTTTGGCACCGTCAGCGCTTTTGGCTTTTTTCATTGCCGCGGTCAAAAACTGTATGCCAGCTGCGTTTTGCCACGCCCAGTTCAAAGGCAGATCGCGGTACTTTGCTTGATAAGCGTCTGACCAAGCACTGTTACCAGCGTTGTTAGGGAAGCTCTTCAAATAACGATTACCTGAGTGCAGACCTTGCGGTACGGCTTTCACGTTATGCAGCACTGCATAATCCGCCATGTTCACACCGAAGAATTGCCTGTCTTTAAACAGAGCATAGATATTCGATTGATCGATGAAGGACGTCAGATCGCCACCCCATAAGCAGGAGTAGACCGCTTGTGGATTGCCTTGCAGCAGACGCGTAATGTTTTCGCTGTAATCAGCTTGGAATAATTTTGGCCAGACATCGCCAATTACTTCGATATCTTTATTGAAAAATTTTAGGTGATCGATAAATTCAGCAGTTGTGTCGCGACCATACGCATAGTCAGGTGAGCAAGTCATCCAACGGCGCAGATTTTTTTCTTTCGCAACCTTCGCTGCATAGGCGCCACCGATGACGGCATCATGAATACCTTGGCGTGCGCAGCGAAAGGCTAATGGCGTACGTAATTTAGGATCAGCTGTCAGAGCTGACGTTTCTGAGCAGGTGTGTATCACCAGCACACCCAGATCACGTGCGACTTCATGGACCGCAAATGCACCCGATGAGGCTTCGCCGTCATAAATAATTTCGCAGCCTTCTGCGGTAACCAGTTCGCGTGCGACGCGTGCGGCTTCTTGCGGTTGACCTTTGGAGTCACGAATCACTAATTCAATCTTGCGTCCACCCAGACCACCGGCTGCATTGAATTTTTCGACTTCCATTTGAGCGGCATTAGTCGATGCCTGTCCCAGCATAGCGACTCGACCTGACAAGATGGTCGGCATACCCACGCGTATCGGTTTGTTTTGTGCCAGCGATATGTAGGGAAAACCAATGCTGGCCATACCAGCAATTGCCGTTGCGCCTTGAATCAGTTTGCGACGTTGGGGTTGTTTTGGTGCGTTGTCGTCTTTGTTGAAGCTCATGGTTTTTGTCTCCTATTCTGGTATGGGGGCAACCTGAATTATCGCGCTGCCAAATGCAATTCATCGTTTCTGAACGGCGGTTTTAAAATTTATTAACAGGCGATTATGTTGTGCTGCAGCAGAGCGGTTTCTGGTCGTCGTCTCCGTACGCACAACCAGAACCATTTGAGTATAAGGGAATTGGTGATTACCACCACGGATAAAAATCGGGCATCTGTGAAGGCTTAGAGTTGAAATTAGGCTTACGCTTTTCGGTAAACGCTGTCACGCCTTCTTTGCCATCGTGAATACTGGCGTAGAACATCGCCAGCGATTCGACTTTGTGTGCTTCTTCCGGATGAGTGAATGCGCTGTTACGGTAAATCATTTGGCGAGCCATTGCGGTTGATGTAGGTGAGCGTTCGGTAGCGATCATGCGTGCCAGTTCGCGTGCGCGCGTGAGTAACTGATCAGCAGGAAGAACTTCTTTCACCAAGCCGTGCTTATGTGCTTCAGCGGCAGAAAAAATTTCGGCAGTATGTATCCACTCCAGTGCTTTAGCGACACCTACTATGCGTGGCAAAAACCAGGTTGAGCAAGCTTCTGGCACGATACCAATTTTGCCAAATACAAATCCAAATTTTGCATTTTCAGAAGCCAGGCGAATATCCATGGCTAGTTGCATGGTGACGCCTACACCAACCGCAGCACCATTGATGGCACCAATGACGGGTTTTTTGCAATTGAAAATCGCAAGCGATACGCGACCTCCGGTATCACGCACTCCTTTAACAATTACGGGATCTTCGAGTCGTTCGTTCATGTCTTTCATGGTCGGATGTTGCGTTTCATCCAAACCAAACACATTGCCGCTCACGGCTAAATCCATACCCGCACAAAACGCACGACCTGCGCCGGTAACGATGATTACTCGTACATCATCATTTTCGCTCGCTGAATTAAATGCTGAAATCAATTCATTCGCCATCGTGACGGTGAATGCATTCAGCTTGTCGGGGCGGTTCAGCGTGATTGTTAAGATTTGCTCAGACAAATCGCAGCTCAGCGTTTCATACGTCATTACGTGGTTCTCCAAAATTGTTTTATCGTTTGAATTATATAAATGCATTAATCAATTTTTAGCGTTCGTATCCAACCATAAGGGTCGGGTACATGGCCATATTGAATATCAGTCAGCGCTTTATACAAATGCGTGGCAACAGGTCCTGATTTTTCATCATTGATGCGATATTCCTTACCTTTGTAGCCAAATTTCCCTACCGGAGATACCACTGCAGCAGTACCCACACCAAAGGCTTCGGTGATGCGACCTTTTTGTATATCAGCCAGCATCTCATCCACATCAATGCGTTCTTCACTAACGGTGTAGCCTAGGTCAGGTGCAAGCTGCAAAACTGATTCGCGTGTCACGCCATGCAAGATGCTGCCAGAGAGTGCGGGGGTAACGATGTGTTTGCCGTCACGCACAAACATAATATTCATGGCGCCCACTTCTTCAATATAACGGCGCTCGATCGCATCCAGCCATAAGACTTGCTGATAACCATGTTGGCGTACTTGCTCAGCTACGGCAACCGTACCAGCGTAGTTACCCGTGGTTTTTGCTTCGCCCGTGCCGCCTTTTACTGCGCGTACATATTCATGCGAAATATGAACGGCGACAGGATTGAATCCATTGGCGAAATAAGGTCCGACTGGACTGAGGAAAATGTAATGTAAAAATTCTCGACCTATGCGAACCTCTAAAGTCTCTTCAGTACTGATAACCACCGGACGTATATAGAGAGTGCAGTTGGGCAGGCGCGGTACCCATTCATGCTCTAGCTTTACCAACGATTCAATGTAATTAATGTGTGTCGCAGGATCGATTTCTGGCATGCCAAGACGCACAGCAGAACGATTCAATCGCGCCATATTGCGATCAACGCGAAACAAATTGATGTGACCGTCTGGTCGACGATAGGCTTTCGTGCCTTCAAAAATATCTAAGCCTATGTGTAATACCTGCGCAACGGGATGCATAGGTAAAGGGCCGAATGCGCCTATGCGGGCGTCATGCCAGCCTTTATCTTGCGTGTAATGCTGCGTAAACATGCGGTTGGTATACAAACGACCAAATCCCGGATTGTCGGGAAAGATCGCAGGGCGTGGATTCTGCAGTGTCTCAATTATCATTATATGGAGCGTCTCTGTTGATGTAATAGATTGTGCCGTCGTCATGGCGACGACGGCTGGCATATTTTTATAGGTGTATTTTTTTATTCGTTTTTATTTGCCTTCTGAATTTTTCCACGCGGCCATTAAGGTATTCGATGGGAGCGATTCATCCAACAGTTTTTGTCCGGTTTCTACGCCGGCAATAGGCAAGCCATGGGGATCAAGCTTTCCTATTTGTACCAACACACTCGCTTGATCCCAATAGATATGTTCGTGATACAGCTTATCGCCACGGAATTTAACGACGGCGAGTAAAGGAATTTCTACACGCTTACCTGTTGGAGGTATGCCCGGCAGCATCCAGGGTATTTCGCAGGTATGGGTAAAGCAAAATAACATTTCATCGACGACTTGCGTGGCACCGACCGTGCGTGAGATAGGAATCAGCGAGGTATCGGGCGGATTGCTATTCACAAAATGATGTTTGTAAAAACGATGCAGCTGTTGGTAGCCAACGCCACCGGTCATCGTGGGAATATGATTCACATAGGGTTCTGCGACCATGGTGCTCATCGTGGCATCCACATCGCGGGTGCCGAATTCATATTCACAATGTTTATCCCATAGTGCAGACAAATCGAAGTGAGGGCCAATTTCTTCCCGCAGGGCAGCGACACTGCGCTGATGAGCCATTAAGGCCGATGCCTTGTGATAGTGCTCACCCTTAGGACGCGCAAAGGCATGATCAGCGTCGGGATAAATATAAATGTCAAAGCCTTCACGTTTACCTAAACGTTTTTTAATTTTTTCTTGTGCTTTTTCAGGACAGTATTTATCTAAACCTGCAATGTGCAACACAACGCGACATTCAATATCATCCGCTTCATCTAACGCATCTTCAATACCCACACCGTAATAGCCAATCGCTACATCCACGTCAGTGCGGCAGGCAGCTAAATAAGCGAGCTTGCCGCCGAGGCAAAAACCCAGCACGCCAACATCACCACTGACACCCGACATGTCACGCAATGTGGTGATGGCATCTTGAATATCTTCTACACCGAGGTCTTGATCGAAGCCCTGAAAATAGCCAAACGCTTTTTGCCAATCTTCTGGCGTGTATCCGAGTTCAACCCCCGGCTTTTGACGCCAAAATAAATCAGGCACTAAAACTACATAACCTTCTTCAGCATAGTAGTTAGCAATCTCACGCATGTTGGCATTGACGCCAAAAATTTCTTGCGCAATCACCAAACCTGGCCCTTTGCCTGAAGCGGGTTTTGCTAAATAAGCGCTAAACTTTCCGCTGCCATCGCTAGCTTCAATTTTTATGTTGCGCGTTTTTATAGAAGGGGAGGCTGAGTTTTTCACCGGTCGTCCTTGTTTGTAATAGTTGGTTCAAATAGTTCAACGTCAATTTTGCACTGGAATGTATGCTCCGCAAGGTTCATTACGGTAGCATAGGCAGGCGGGACTATCCTATATAAGCATTTGTTAAATAAAAACGTGATATTTCCGGAATAATGGATAGCAGCTAAACCTTTAATATGCTTGATCCCGCGTCGCACAGATGCGCTGGCTCACCATAAAATATGCAGTAAATCAGCATCTTCCACGTAAACAATAAGACAAGAAAACAAGAAAAGGAAAAGCCATGGATATCAAGAATACAGTTGCGCTGGTTACTGGAACTAATCGCGGTGTGGGTCGTGCCATCGTTCAGGCATTGGTGGCAGCGGGTGCCAGCAAAGTTTATGCTGCAGCGCGAAATGTGGATGGCGTAAAAGATTTAGTCGCTAGCAGTGGCGGCAAGGTGGAAGCGATTGTGCTTGATATTACGAATGACGCGCAAATTGCAGCCGCTGTCGCGCATTGCGGCGATGTTAAATTAGTAATTAATAATGCGGGTGCTAATCATGCGTCAGGTTGCATCGCTGCCGATTCACTGAAAGCTGCTCGTGCCGAAATGGAAACCAATTATTTTGGTACCTTGGCAATGTGCCGTGCATTCGCGCCGGTTCTTAAATCGCATGGCGGTGGCGCCTTAGTGAACGTGATCTCTATTGTTGCCAAAGCGACTATCCCCGCTTATGGCTCTTACAGCGCATCGAAGGCTGCGAATTTACGTATGACAGAAAGCGTGCGCGCTGAACTGGCTGCTCAACATACTTTTGTTCAGTCTGTGATGACAGGTGCCGTCGATACCGACATGGCAAAAGGCTACGATGGCCCGAAAAATTCACCGGCAGAAGTCGCACAGGCGATATTGGCTGGACTAGCCAGTGGTGAAGAAGATATCTATGTTGGCGATATGACAGGTTGGATCAATGGCGCACTCGCTAGCGACCCAAAATCGCTGGAGCGTGAATTAGCTAAGTTCTTGCCTGGGTAAGAATTAAATTAACTATTGGTATGATTTTTGTACCAAGTGTCTTACTATGTGTCGTGCAATCACGTAAGAGGCAGTTATGTTAAATTTTTTAATTCAACGATTGCGCATTCTCTTTGTACTGTTAGCCGTTTTTTCTGGCTCAGTCTTGGCCGAGCAAATTTCTGTAACGCATTGGGGCGTGCTGTTGTATGGCGCGCCCTATGCCGTTGCGATGGAGCGAGGTTATTTTCGCCAAGCTGGCATCGACATTAACGGCATCTTTAGCTCTAAAGGTGGTGGCACGACAGTACGCAACATGATTTTGGGTGGCTTACCTTTTGGTGAGGTTGCGTTGAGCGCAGCGATTGCTGCTGAGCGCGAAGGACTCGATATACGCATAGTCTGCGGTGGGGTACAAAATCTTTCGGATCAAGTATGGGTCACCTTACCTGATTCACCACTCAAAACGATTGCGGATCTCAAAGGAAAAAAACTCGGCTACACCACGCCCAAGAGTGTGACCGACATGGTGACAACGCTGATACTTGATCATCAAAAAATTACCGGTGTAGAGCGAGTTGCTGTAGGTAGTGTCGGTGCGCAAATCACTGCCTTACAGCAAAAAGCCATTGATGCGGCTTATCTGGGTGAGCCCATTTATTCACAAAATAAATCAAAATTTCGTGTGCTGTTTTATGCACGTGACGTGCTGGCACAAAATAATCTTACGCAAACCGTGGGGGTCACTACCTCAGAATTTGCTAAGGCCCATCCCGATAAAGTTAAAGCCATTATCGAAGGTCGCCGCCGTGGTGTGGAATTCATTTATCAAAATCCCAAAGAAGCTGCACTGATAGTCGCGAAAGCGTATTCCTTTGATCCAGTCGTCATGGAAGAAGCAATGGTAGCTATGGCGAAATCAAAATACTGGAGCGCGGGTGAACTCGATCTTGCAGGTATGAATGCAATGGCGGAAGGCTTAAAAATCACGGGAGCGATTGATAGTCCACCCAATTGGAATAAGCTGATTGATCGCAGCTTCTTGAAAAAATAATGGCTGGACATCTCGCCGTTGAACAACTTAGCCTGACATATAGCAGCACAGGTCAAGCTGATACGCATGCCTTTGGACCAGTAAGCTTTAGTGTGGCGCCCGGCGAGTTTGTGTCTATTGTCGGTCCCTCAGGCTGCGGCAAATCGAGTTTGCTCGAATGTGTGTCTGGCCTGATGCGACCCACTAGCGGTGAGGTAAGCCTTGATGGCAATCTTGTACTTGACCAAGTCCCACCTGATGTGGGTATGGTGTTTCAACAGGATGCGAGTTTTCCCTGGTTGACCGTAGCCGACAATATCGCGTTTGGTTTGCGTTATGGGCATGATTATGTGACTGCTCAAAAAATTCGCCTACGGGTTGAAGAAGCGCTGGCACAAGTCGGCCTAACTGAATTTGCCAATCACTATCCTTCGCAACTGTCTGGCGGTATGCGTCAACGGGTATCGATGGCGCGCACGCTGGTGATGCGGCCGCAATTACTTTTATTAGATGAACCATTCGCTGCGCTCGATCCGCAAACTCGGTTATTAATGGGCGAAGAATTACTGGAGCTGTGGCGTCAGAGTGGCGCTTCGGTTTTATTAATTACGCATAGCTTGGAAGAGGCTGTCATGTTATCGGATCGTGTGCTGGTAATGAGCGCGCGTCCTGGGCTGCTTCGACATGAACTGGTAACAGGCTGGCCGCGTGACCGTCATGCTGAGATTACGACTCATGCAGATTTTTCTGCGCACGTAAATGCTTTGTGGGCGGTACTGCGTGATGAGGCGCTTGCCGCGATGCGAATGCAAACATGAGTGCGCGCAGCAGTCTTTCGTATGACGGTATACGGCTGATAGTAATCAGTAGCTTTCTTTTGCTGCTGGAGTTGGCCTGTCGACAAGGTTGGTTGCAGTCACAGGTAATGGTGCCACCCACAGTGATGTTGACCACTTTGTGGAAACTGCTGCATTCAGATGCGATGGTGGCAGATATTGCAGTCACTTTTAGCGCTGCGTTGCAGGCACTGCTGATTGCCATAGTGCTTGGCATGCTGCTAGCAGGGTTGATGCATCGGTGGTCTCGATTGAGCGATATTCTCTACCCCGTGCTGTCATCGTGGTATTCGATACCCGTATTTGCTTTATATCCTATGCTGATCGCGTTTATGGGATTAAATCAGCGGCCTGTGATTGCAATTGGTGTGTTGATGGCCTTTGCTGCTATGGCCTTGAACACACTCCGTGGCTTGCAATCGATACCCGTAGTGTTGAATAAATCAGCCCGTATCATGGGCGTGAGTCATTTTTCATTCCTACTGCGTGTGCAATTACCGGCTATTTTGCCGTCACTGATGACGGGTTTTAAAATGGCGGCAACCTACGCTTTTATTGGTGTGATCATGGCAGAATTTATTCTCTCACCATGCGGTTTGGGTCACGCTATTTCCTTCGCTTACAATGATTTTGATACACGATCGATGTACGCCTTGATGTTACTAGTGATCTCAGTATCGGCGTCGGTGCAATGGGTGTTGATACAAATCGAACGCCGTGTTCTAACGTATCGTGCAACCTTGGGTAGTGTCTGATGCGCATCTATGCTGACAGAGCAGTTGCGATTTTTTTAGTGTTGGGCTTGTGGCATTTTTTAAGCCTCTCATATGGCACTGATGCGGTTGCTGCACCGTTGGCGACATGGCAGCGATTGGTGATGTTGATCAGCACCGGATTTATCAGTCCTCATCTAAATATCACTTTGTATTTATGGGTAGTCAGCGTAGTGCTGGCCAGTGTAGTTGGACTGTTACTGGGTTTATTACTGGGTTTGCACCGTGCCAGCGGATTGATTTTTGAGCCCTTGATCATTGCGCTGTCATCGCTACCCAAAGTCACCTTGTATCCGATGGTTCTATTAATTTGCGGTCTAGGGCAATCATCGAAAATTGCTTTTGGTTTTATTCATGGTGTCTTGCCCATCATGCTATTTACTTTAGGCGCCGCACGAGAAATACCTTTGCATTACGTGAAAACAGCACGCACCTTAGGTTTAGATTACGCCACCACGCTTAGACGTGTGATGCTGCCAGCAATGTCATCGGGCATCATGTCAGGCTTGCGTTTGGGTGCGTCGCTCGCGTTGCTGGGCGTGATTATTGGTGAGATGTTTGGTGCTCAGCGCGGCCTGGGATTTTTACTGATGAATGCGATTGATATTAACGACACGGCGCAAATGGCCGCCGTGGCGTTAATATTAATTTTTCTGGCATTAGCACTGAACGCGTTAGTACGCTTGCTAATCTATCTGATTGATCGACGCACTCTGCAAGGTTTTACACAGCTTTCAGTAAGCTGAAATCAACGCACAACAGCGAGCTGAACACGTTGTTTGTTGCGGAACGTGTAGAGTGTCAAGGCGCTATTCTTTACATCTCCTTTAGCATCAAACTCAATCAAACCGGTTACGCCTTGATATTTTGACGAGGCCATAATGGGTAGATATTTTGCTGGATCGGACGAGCCTGCTTTTTGCATGGCAGTGATCATAAGCCAAGTGGCGTCATAGGCGTATGGCGAATAAATTTGTACATTGCCGTTATATTTTTTACGGAACGCAGCACGAAAATCTTCTATCACTTTTTTCTGCGCATCTTCAATACCGCCGGGCTCTGAACACAAGACCACATCATCAATTAGCCCTTCGCCTGCCAGTACCGGCATCTGTTCTGAGCAGACGCCATCGCCACCCATAAATTTTGCTGAAATCCCCAGTTGTTTCATCTGTCTAAGCATAGGCCCACCTACCGCATCAATACCGCCAAAGAAAATCGCATCAGGTTGTTTGGCTTTGATGGCGGTGAGAATGGCGCTGAAGTCAGTCGATTTGTCCGTAGTGAACTGGCGACTAACAATGTTGATGCCATTCGCTTTGGCGGATTTTAAAAATTCATCCGCCAGACCTTGACCATAGGCAGAGCGATCATCTACCACCGCGACATTTTTCAGCTTGAGCGTTTGCGCGGCATAGCGTCCCATCACACTACCGAGTTGTGCATCATTAGCGACTACTCGAAATGCATTTTGATAACCCTGTTGCGTGTATTTGGGATTGGTTGCCGAAGGCGAGATCTGTGGGACGCCCGCGTCATGATAAATTTTTGAGGCGGGTATGGTTGTGCCCGAATTCACGTGGCCGATTAAGCCTTGGATTTTTCCATCGACCAGTTTTTGTGCGACTAAGGTGGCCTGACGGGGCTCAGCGGCATCGTCTTCAGACACCATCACAAACTTCGCTTTTTTGCCACCTATGGTGATGCCCTTGGCATTCGCTTCATCAATAGCCATGCGCACACCGTTTTCTGTGTCCTTACCTAAATGCGCGATGTTGCCAGTGAGTGGACCGGCATGACCTATGCGAACAACTAACTCTTGTGCATTGGCAGTGGAAGGCAATACACAGAAAGATGATGCCAGAACCGATACTAGGAGTGGGGCGCTGGATAAAAGACGCATAGGGTGAACCTTTCTAAGGGAAGCGGGACGATAAGCGTTGGTAGTCGGTAAGACGTTTTTAAAAAGTTAATCTTTGTGTATTTCAAGTATATTTCAATGCTCGCTGGCAGAAGATTACCTTGATTGACAGTAGAACATTCAAACAGCTCTTGGTAGCATAGCGAACCTTTCAGGTGGACTTCAAGGCCATTCATAGAATAGCTGGGTGTCAACGCCTAAAAACCTACAATTACAATTTTATATTCGGAGACTTCATGGCAAACGTCAGTCAGCGCGCTCAAGGCTTGGGCACAGAAAACGCATTTATTGTCCTGGCAGAAGTCAATAAGCTGATTCGTGAAGGTCGCGACGTTATTTCATTTTGCATTGGTCAGCCCGATTTTCATACGCCTATGAATATTCAGGATGCTGGCGTGAAAGCGATTCGTGAAGGTCGTCACGGTTATACGCCTTCAGCAGGTATTCCTGAATTGCGGCAGGCGGTGGCCGATGATTTCACACGTACACGCGGCATTAAGGTCGATGCCGATGATGTGGTGGTGGCCGCTGGAGCGAAACCCTTTATTGCCTACACGATTCTTTCGACCACCGACTACGGCGCGGGCGATGAAGTTATTTATCCGGTGCCGGGCTTCCCGATTTATGAATCGCAGATCAAAGCCAGTGGTGCGGTTGGTGTGCCTATCTATTTGCGTGAGTCGCGTAACTTTAGTTTTGATCCGCAAGAACTCGCGGACAAGATCACTCCCAAAACTAAATTACTGATTTTGAATTCGCCACAAAATCCTACCGGCGGCATCATCCCTAAAAAAGATATGGAAGCGATTGCTGAGATATTGCGCAAGCATCCGCAGATTTGGATTTTCGCTGATGAAATTTATGGCCGCTTGATTTACGAAGGTGAGTTCGTATCGATTGCTTCTTTACCCGGTATGCAAGAACGCACCATCATCTCTGATGGCTGTTCTAAGACATGGGCTATGACAGGCTGGCGTTTGGGCTTTGCTGCGAATAAAAAATTAGCACCGTTCTTCACCACTTGGATTACGAATACCGAATCCTGCGCGTCGCAGATCACGCAATGGGCGGGTGTTGAAGCGCTGAATGGACCACAAGACGATGCAAATCGGATGCGCGATATTTTCCATAAACGTCGTGATTTGATTGTGGGCTTGCTGAACCAAGTACCGGGTGTGACATGTAAAAATCCCGGCGGCGCATTTTATGCATGGCCAAATGTTACTGAGGCTTGCAAGCTAACAGGCTGTAAAGATTCAGAAGAATTCCGTAAACGCTTACTGAATGAAGCGGGTTTAGCGGTGTTGGCAGATATTCATTTTGGACCGCGTGTCGAAGGTGAAGGCCAGCACATACGCTTAAGCTACGCCGCATCAGATGACGCCATCAAACAAGGTGTTCAGCGTATGACGGATTTCATCAATAAGAACCGCGTTTAACTGGTTACACCGTCGCGATGGGCGCCACCGGCGATCCCACCGCGCCGGGTAGTCGCAGCGGCGGTGCCGTCAGTAAAAAGCGCGAACGCTGATGCGCGCGCAGCCAGTTGGCCAGCGGCGTTAAATGCCAGAGTTCACCCAGATGGATACCTAACTTGAATAAACAATGCTCATGTAAAGGTAAGGTAGCGCACGAGCCACTGTGATGCGAGGCGGGGTGCGCTTCAACCGCATAGTTGTCTGCGATGATGACGGACAATCCCGAATCGCTAATCCATTCTAATAATTTCGGATCGCGTCCTTCCAGCACCGCGCAACTGTGAGCCAGAATAGCTTCGTCGGGCTGACGATTCATTCCTAATAAAAGTTCAGCAAATCCTGTGTGCAGGCATACCATGTCACCACGCTCAATCGTGATGTTGTCTTTATTTAAAATTTCATGGAGTACGTTGTAATCAACATTCACGCGTTGATTGCCCACATGCGCATGCAGATCAATCATCACAGCGCGACCTTGCACGCAGCGCTCAGCCATTTTTTCTATGCCTAAAGCTTTAGCGTGTGAGGTTGAGCGATTTTCTATAGAAGAAAAAATACCGGCATCCGCAGCATCGCTGGGGCCAACCACATCAATACCAGCGCGATAGCCGTTGTAGTAAACCGCTTCAGGCACGCCATCATCATTGGCATCAAATAACGAGCCCACATGGGCAAGGCTATCCCATTGCGTGCTGTATTGCAGATGAAGAATCGCGAGATCATCGCTCACTACATCCGTATGGTGGGGATTGTCTTTGCCCAAAGCATAGTTCATGTTGGGCTGGTGATTGCGCAAAGTAGGTCGCAATACAGGAGGATAACGCCGAGGATTTAATACATTGCCACCCGGTACATCGAGTGGCAACGACAAATTAAAACTTAAACCAGCGTGTACTTCAGCGATGCCTTGCAATACCTTTTCAGGGGTAATTAAATTCAGACGACCGGCTTGATCATCTGCACCAAAATCACCCCAATTCGAACCGGGAGGTCGTTTTTTCCAGCGAGTAGTTTCTTGCATGACGACCTCCGGTACAGATTGATTTTTTAGTATCCGATAGCAGCGCCGTCGCTTCTGGGGTCTGAACCGCCGACACGAATACCACTCACAGGATCAATCGTAATGCCGTGGGCATGCCCAGCGAGTTCATTCCAATCTTCCCAGCGATTCAGCATATGCCCACGTTGTTCCAGTGTCTTGAAAGTCGCTTCAGGAAAGCGTCCTTCAATGTGCAAGGTATCGCGCGGTTCGCCAATCGCAAAGCGACCCGAAAGCCAGCGCGGCGCTTCCAGTGCTTGTTGTATATCACAACCAAAATCCATCATCGCGACATAGGTCTGTAATTGTATTTGTGGTTGACCATCGGCGCCCATGCAACCGACCACACTCCATAGTTTGCCATTGCGTTTGCCGATTGAAGCAATCAAGGTGTGCAATGGAATTTTTCCGGGTTCAACTTTGTTCGGGTGCTGTGGATCAAGCGAGAAATACGCACTACGATTTTGTAAAACAATACCTGTGTCACCTGCTACTACGGTGGAGCCAAACACACCATACAAACTGTGAATCAGCGACACAGCATTACCTTCGGCATCCACTACAGCGATATACACGGTGTCGCCAGTCAGGCTGCCATACGAAGGAATTTTGTCCCAAGGTAAAGCATGTTCTGCATCAATCAATGAGCGCCGTTGATTCGCATACTCTTTCGAGATCAATCGATCCATGGGTATATCGGCGAACTTAGGATCAGCAATATAGCGGTCTCTGTCGTGATAAGTAATTTGTTTTGCTTGCACGAGTAAGTGCACATGATCAGCACCGAGAAAGCCATTTTTTTTCAAATTCAGTGGCTCAACTAAATTCAGCATTTCAATGACAGCAAAACCCTGCGTTGGTGCAGGGGTTTGATACAGCGTCAGATCATGATATTGACCCACCAGTGGCTGACCCCATTCAGCATGCTGAGCTTGTAAATCGTGTTTAGTGAAAAAGCCGCCACGTTTTTGTACATAGTCAACTAGCGCATCAGCGACTGGGCCTTCATAAAAACCTTGTCGGCCATCGCGACCAATCGATTCGAGTGTATTGGCTAAGCCAGGGTTGCGTAGTAGAGAGCCGGCTTGTGGAACACCATTTTTTAAAAAGATAGCAGCTGCATCGGGTTCAGCACGAAGTTCTTGTTCTGTTTTTGCTATCCAGCCAGCGAGTCGCTCGGTGACAGGAAAACCGTCACGCGCATACGTAACCGCTGATTGCAGATTACGCGTCATGGGTAACTTGCCGTACTTGGCATGAGCTTGACACCAACTATCAACAGAACCCGGTGTCGTTAAGCTGGCAGGTAAGATGCCGCGGAAAGGAATTTCTTTCATACCGCGACTAGTGAAATAGTCGGCACTCGCCGATGCGGCGGCACGACCACCACCATTTAAAAAATGCACATCACCGGTTTTAGCATCATGAATCAACCAGAAGGCATCACCACCTACGCCCACCATGTGCGGATAAATGACGGCGAGTACTGCACTGGTTGCAATCGCAGCATCCACCGCAGAGCCACCCGCACGTAATACATCAATGCCGGCTTGCGAGGCGAGTGAATGAGGGCAGGTGACCATGCCATGCGGAGCCAGCGTTGCCGGGCGCCCAGTGGTGATTTTCAAAATATTCTCCTGGTGTTTTGTTCAATGCGATTTAATCGCCAAGGGCGATAATTTACACCAGTTGCCCGCGCATGGGCTCAGAGGAAATAAAGCCTGTTCTTGTTAATTGATATTGAGTCCTATATCAGGTGAGTTTGATGATAAATTAGGCATGTAATGATCGGTTGCATAATTAAACAAAAACTACTCTAAGGAGACAAGATGGCTATCTATGAAATGCGTACCTATCAGGCAATCGTCGGCAAGATGGGCGAGATTGTGGAGTTATACAAAACGTTGGGTTATCCCGCGATTGAGCGCCATCCCAAGAAATTGGTGGGCTACTTCATTGGTGACATCGGCGCTTTGCATCAGCTCATTCATATTTGGAAATTTGAGGATGATGCAGACCGTCGTGCGTTTTGGGCTGCCTTGTTCGCCGATGAACAGTTTATGGCCTTTGCACAAAAGGTGAGACCCTTAGTCGCGTCGCAAGAAAACAACTTAATGACGGCGGCACCTTGGGGGCCGACTGTCTAAGTTGAAAATGAATTAGACTGCTAGGTCGATACTGAACGAAGTGAGGAGTTAATGAAAATCATCAAAATCGGTATCGTACCGCAAGAAAAAATTCGTGAGCGCGCCTTAGCGATTGTTAGGGGGGAGATACAACCCATTCCTTCCGATCCGAAGATTTGGTTCACCTCTGTTGATTCATTGTCTCAGGTTGTCAGAGATGAAAATCGCGTTCTATGGGATGTTGTTTGCTCCACTCTGCCCCCTAGCACTTGAAATGTATTCGCGAGGGCGGCATGAGTGAAGCAACGATTCAGTTCATCACATCAAGAACACGCCTTTACCTGAGTTTTGCTGATCAAAAATTTTGTACGCCTCTTCACCCTGATCGAGTCTCCAGCGGTGGGTGAAGAGTCCATCGACATTAATTTTTCGATCAGCGACAAAATCATTGCAGGCTTTTTGACCCACGGTAGAAAAAGTCCACGAACCAATCACGGTCACTTGTCGACGTAACATGTCGCGACTGACATCAATCGTTACCTGACCACCTTCACCAACAAAGCAAGCCTTACCCCAGCTGCGTACGCATTGCACCGATTGCAGACGTGCCTCAGGTGATGAAGATGAATCGATTGATGCATGCGCACCTAAGCCTTGAGTTAACTGGCGTATCGCAGCGACGGCATCAGTCTTAATTGGATTGATAATTTCATCGGCACCGAATTCTTTGGCGCGCGCTAAGCGTTCATCGCTGATATCCAACGCAATCACACGCATACCCATGGCAGCAGCGAGTTGGGTAGCGGATAAGCCGACCGGGCCTTGACCAAATACCGCGATGGTTTGATCGCCGCTGGCTTCGAGTCTATGCAATGCACCCCATGCAGTACCGGTACCACAGGCAATCGCTGCTCCGGTTTCAAACGAGAGTTCTTCGCGCAACTCAACAATGGTATTCGCCGGACATTTCATATAAGTGGAATGACCACCATGACCGGTGATGCCGTAAATTTCTGCGACGCCTTCCACGCACATTTGCTGCCAACCGGTAGAGCAATGCGGGCAAGCACCGCAACCGCGATAGTGATGCACCATCGCCCGTTGACCCACATAGGCTTGTTTAGGATTGACGTTAGCGCCAACGGCTACTACGACACCACACGGTTCATGGCCGGCAATGACGTGCATAGCTTCGGTATAGCCGAGGTTTTTTAATCCTTCGCCAAATGGTGCGCGATACACTTTTAAATCGCTACCGCACATGCCGGAGGCTTTCATCTCGAGTACGACTTCATTCGGTCCCGGCGTAGGGTCCGGAAACTCTTGCATAGATAATTTTCTATCACCCGCAAATACGATACCTTTCATATGACCTCCTATTTTTATTATTTAGCGCATGATAAATGGATTAGCGGGTGCACCTTCAGAATACGAAATCCACGTACTCTTAGTTTCAAGATATTGGTTGATAGATTCAATACCGCTTTCACGGCCTATGCCCGAATGTTTCATACCGCCGAACGGCATCATGTAACTTACAGCGCGATATGTATTCACCCACACCGTACCAGCGCGTAGAGCTTTCGACATACGTACAGCACGACCAATATTTTCTGTCCACACACCCGCAGCCAAACCATACACTGAATCGTTACCAAGTCTGATCGCTTCTTCTTCATCGTCAAAACCGATAATGGACAACACCGGACCAAACACTTCTTCGCGTGCAATGCGCATTTGCGGAGTCACATCAACGAAGATAGTCGGTTCGACGAATTGTCCACCGGGTAGATCAGGTGCGGCTGTACCACCGAGTATGCAGCGCGCGCCTTCTTTTTTTGCGATGTCTATGTAATCGAGAATTTTTTGATACTGCGCGGGGGTAGTGACGGGACCGATATTCGTATCGGCCTCCATAGGATTACCTTTACGAGCCGTCGCACCGAGTTCGGCGACTTTTTTGGTGAACGCTTCTTTTATTGAGTTTTGTACTAACAGGCGTGAACCTGCGATACAGGTTTGACCAGTTGCTGCAAAAATTCCTGAGACAACGCCAGCCGCCGCTTTATCTAAGTTGCAATCATCAAAAACAATGTTGGGTGATTTACCGCCCAATTCGAGTGTGACGCGCTTCATGGTCTTTGCTGCTTGTGCATAGATACGTGCGCCGGTACTGTCGGATCCGGTAAAGGTAATTTTTGCGACATCCGGATGATCAACTAATGCAGAACCTGCATCAGGGCCGTAACCTGCCACCACATTGAACACACCATCAGGAAAGCCAGCTTCTTTAGTAAGCGCGGCATACTCTAGCGTAGAAGCAGACGTAAATTCAGACGGCTTGATCACGACAGAACAACCGGCAGCAATCGCGGGCGCGCATTTCCACGCAATAAAAAGTAGTGGTGAATTCCATGCGGTGAGTGCACCCACCACGCCAACAGGCTCGTGACGAGTAAAGGCAAAGATATCGGGTTTATCGATAGGCATGACAGCACCTTCGACTTTGTCAGCTAAGCCACCGTAGTAACGCCACCATTCAGGGTGGTAGTTCATCTGACCGCGCATTTCGGCGATTAACTTACCATTGTCTTGTACCTCAATCTCAGCCAATCGCTCCGCATGCTTAGTGACTAAATCAGCTAAGCGCAACATCATCTTGCCGCGTTCAGTCGCTGTCATTTTTGAAAACGGACCCTCGGTCATGGCGTGCTTGGCAGCAGCCACTGCGCGATCAACATCCTTGGCGCATCCCTGAGGAATTTTTGCCCAAGCTTTACCTGTGTAAGGATTAATCGTATCCATCCACTGTTTGCCTATAGGCTCTACATATTGGCCGTCGATGAAGTGGTTATAGGTTTTCATGAGAGATCTCCGGGGTGTTTTTTAAAATCCGAGGTGTAATAAATAGCTGTTTTTTTATTAATAGGTATCTTGCGCAATCATGGCCGCTATCTTAATAGGTATCTCGCTCAATCATAGCTGCCGCTTTAGAAGCAATCATGATAACCGGCGCGTTGGTATTACCCGACGGAATAGTAGGCATGATAGAGGCATCGGCAATACGTAAGCCGACGATACCTTGTACACGCAAGCGATCGTCAACCACTGACATCGCATCGTGGCCCATCTTGCAGGTGCCCACAGGGTGATACATGGATTGCACTTGTTGACGTAGATAGTCGGTCATTTCGCTGTCGGATTGGCACAATGGCCCCGGCATTACTTCTGCTTTTAAGTGATTGCTGAAAGGCGCTGTCTGAAATAATTTTCGCATCAGGCGCACGCCGCTAATGAGCGGTGCTATATCACGTGTATCGCTCAACAGATTTAACTTTATCAGCGGTGCTTCGTCGGGCTTAGCGGAATTTAATTGAATACTGCCACGTGAAAACGGCTGCAGTAAGCCGCAGGATGCCGTGACGGCCGGTGTTTTTTCAGCGGTATACATACCGTTTTTACTCAGCATGCTGAATGGCCGCATTTGTATCTGCAAATCGATGTGAGATCCATGAATACCTGATTGGGTAAACAAACCGACTTGCGCAGCAGCGGAATTCAATAAGCCACGTCGAGTAAATAGATAACGCACTACATGCGGCAACATGCGCAAAGGACTAGCGATGGTGCTGTTAATCGAAAACTTATCATCGACATTCACCAAGCAATGGGCATACGGATGGTCTTGTAAGTTGTAGCCCACGCCAGGCAAGGCATGCTCGAGTCGTATGCCTAGTCGCAGTAGTTGGTCAGACTCACCAATGCCGGACAACATAAGTAATTGTGGTGAATTGATAGCGCCGGCAGAGAGTATGACTTCATGCGCATCCACTTCATGCACTACGCCATTGATAGTGAATCGCACACCCTTGACATGTTTATTTTCAAGCAGAATTTTTTCCGTCAAGGCACCGGTTTGAACGGTGAGATTGCTACGATGACGAATTGGCTTTAAAAAAGCGTCGGATGTCGATGAGCGTATACCATCCCGAATCATCAACTCTAAATATCCGACACCTTCTTGGGTAGCGCCATTAAAATCCTGAGTCGCTGGAATGTTGTTACTAAGAGCTGCCTGAATAAAGGCTTCCGAGGCACTATGTGGCTCTATCACTGGTGATACGTGCAGCTCACCCTGTGCGCCATGAAACTCAGAGTCACCTAAATAATGGGCTTCTGTTTGTTTGAAATGAGGCAGTACATCGTTCCATGCCCAACCTGCATTACCGTCAGCATGCCAACGATTGTAGTCATCAGGAGTGCCGCGCATATATACATGGCCATTGATACAGCTACTACCGCCGAGAATTTTTCCGCGCGGTGAAATCAAACGACGATTATTTAAGGCAGGCTCAGGTTGAGTTATATAGCCCCAGCTGATACGAGGATTGGCAATCACGCGCGGAACACCCGCAGGGATGCGCGTCCAGAGTGAGTGGTTTTCAGGGCCAGCTTCCAGCAGCAAGACGCGGCAAGAAGATTTAGCCGACAGCCGATTAGCCAGCACACAACCAGCGGAACCGGCGCCGATAATCACGATGTCGTAATGACGGGTCATGAAAGCACGTTCAATAAACAGCTAATGGATCGCCCTGCATTTTTTCATGCGCTAAAAAATAGCTGCATGATCTAGCGCTGGGCCTCCATGTAAAAAATAAACGGCGATCACGAAGATCGCCTGTAACGAACCGGGTGGGGGCCCGGCTCTCCCCACTGCATTGGCAAATTTAGGGTTTGTCACCCCGCGCTTTTTATTATTATTTCCAGCTAGCGCATTTGCTCTCTTCTTTTGTCGTAAAAGCTTGGTCACCTGGTATACGTTCAATCAGCTTGAAGTAATCCCATGTTTGTTTTGATTCTGAAGGTGTTTTTACTTGAACTAAATGCATGTCATGCACCATGCGACCATCGGGGCGGATGTATCCCCCTTGGGCAAACATGTCATTGATCTTGGTGCTCTTTAAGTGCGCCAAGATTTTTTCTGGATTATCAGTACCGGTTGCTTTAACGGCATTTAGGTACGTCGTAATCGCAGAGTAATCGCCAGCATGACCGCTGTTAGGCATTTTTTTCACGCGTTCAAAATAACGCTTCGCCCAGGCGCGAGTAGCATCGCTAGTATCCCAGTACCACGAGTCAGTTAAGAGCATCCCCTGGGTCTGTTGCAGACCCAGGGCGTGCACATCGCTCAGGTACATCAGCAGGGCAGCGATCTTCATATTTTTCTTGAGGCCGAATTCATTCGCTGATTTGATGGCATTCACCAAATCATCTCCCGCATTGGCTAAGCCAAGAATCTGTGCTTTAGATGCTTGAGCTTGCAAAATGAAAGAAGAAAAATCAGACGCACCAACTGGATGTTTCGATGAGCCCAATACATTGCCACCACTTGCTTTAACAACCCGTGTGGTGTCGCTCTCCAACGAAGTACCGAAGGCATAGTCAGCGGTAATGAAGTACCAAGTCTTACCGCCTTGGCGTGATACCGCGCCACCCGTACCCTTAGCTAATGCTACGGTATCGTAGGAGTAATGAATCGTATAGGGATTGCATTCTTCATTAGTTAAACGCGACGTACCTGCACCGACATTGATATAGACTTTTTTCTTATCAACCGCGACTTTGGCAGTCGCTAATGCAGCACCTGAATTGGCACCGCCGAGAATCATGTCAACGCCTTGTGCATCAAACCATTCGCGCGCTTTACCTGCGGCGATATCGGCTTTGTTTAAATGGTCAGCGTAGACAAACTCAATTTTTTTGCCATTCACTTTGCCACCGAAATCTTCGATCGCCATCTTGACAGCTTCGACACCGCCGGAACCATCGGTGTCAGAGTAAGGGCCGCTGATATCAGTGATGAAGCCAATTTTCACAACATCACCCGAGATTTCTGCCTGAGCTGTTGGCATTGTACCCAACGCCAGAATACTGCAGGCACTAGCAATCATTGTTTTGAGCATGGGTTTCATATTCATCTCCAATTAGAGAACACCGGCGTCAATGTACTGACGCACTTGATCTGCTGAGAGCCCCAGCAATTCACCATAAACACGTTCGTTATCAGCACCCAGCGCACGCCCTGCGTGTTTGAAAACAGTCGGTGTTTCCGACATTTTTAACACAGGTGAGGGGAGTACTAATTCGCCAATACGTTCGTCTTGCACCGTCATCATATTTCCACGTGCGGCGAACTGCGGATCAGTAAAAATATCTTTAATTGAATAAATTTGTGCACACGGTACTTCACCGGTACTGGTTTCTTTCAACACATCGGTTAATGAACGGCTACCCACCCAATCGGCAACCAAACCATTCACCGTATGGCGGTGCTCTACGCGAATGGCGCTGGTGGGATAGGTCTGTGCTAGTTCAGGTTTACCCATCACGTTAGCGAGTCGCTCAAACATTTTGTCGCTAGTGCAAGCGAGTGCCACCCATTCACCTGAACCCGTTTGATAATGGCTGTGCGGTACGACAGCATGTGTATCAGCACCCATGCGTTCACGCACGTAACCGAATTTTGCATACGCAGGTACGATTTCATCCAGCAAACGGAATACCGATTCATACAAGCCGAGATCGATGAACTGACCCATACCTTGTTTATCGCGAGCACGCACAGCGGCGAGTACTCCAATCGCACCCCACATACCCGACGCATAATCGGCAACCGAAGTGGAGCCGGGTACGACGGGCGGGCCATCCGCTTCGCCTGATAAATAGGAGAGTCCACCGAAGGCATGTGCAATCCGTGCAAAGCCGGGGTCATGTCGCTTCGGGCCTGTCTGACCATAGGCGCTAATGCGTAACATGATCAGTTTGGGATTAACTGCTTTAAGTGCTTCGTAGCCGATGCCCCATTTTTCTAAGGTGCCGGGGCGAAAATTTTCGAGCACGATATCGCATTCAGCAACTAATTTTTTAAATAGTGCCGCGCCTTCAGGCTTACGAAAATCTAAGGTAATGGTTTGTTTATTACGCGACTCGCTCATCCATACCAAGCTGTCGCCGCATTCCGTTTGCGTACCGTATTTGCGCAGTGAATCTCCCGCACCCGGCATTTCTACTTTGATGACTTCCGCACCCAGATCGCCGAGTATGGTTCCACAAAAGGGCGCCGCAATAAATGTGGCGATATCGAGTACGCGCAAACCATCAAGTGCGCCGGCGGGCAGTAATGGATGACTCGGTTTACTCGCTGATGCTTCTGCCATGAGGATCTATTCCTAGCTAATTATTGACAGTCTTAGTGCTGCCTTAGTGAGCGAAACTGTAGGCGGTGTAGGCTGATCCGACAAACTACTTTATATTGTTGATTATGCAGATTTAGTGCATAGTCAATCTACCGTGGTGGATGTTAGTTTTCACAAAATACAGACGTAAACTTTTTGTAAATCTTTTTTTCTTCGAACTTTATGAAATCCGCAACCAGCGCGCTGGCGCACGTCAATCTCAAATTACTTCAGACATTTTTGTTGGTGGGAGAGTTCGCTAGTTTTCGCATTGCAGCAGAAAAATCATTTCGTTCACAATCCGCTGTCAGCGCGCAGATTCGCCAATTAGAAGAACAATTGGGCGTGCCTTTGTTTCACCGCACAACGCGCAGCGTACGTTTAACAGAAGAGGGTCTGCAGTTACTTGAGTGCGCGCAGCGTGCCTTGTTGGAAGTCGATCAAGGGTTGCGCAAAATTCAAGAGTCAGCCGATATACGCAAAGGCAAGGTATCGCTTTCGTGTTCGCCAACGATAGCCGAGACTCGTTTAGCGCGAGTACTCGCTGCGTTTGAGAGTGAATATCCAGGGATTGAGGTATCTGTTAGAGAATTGGCATCAGCGCCAATGTTTGAGACGGTGCGCAAGCGCGAAGTCGATTTCGGTGTGGGCCCGCAGATCGACACTTCAGAGTTTCAGTTTGAGCCCTTGATGGACGATCCGTTTTACGCGTTGGTGCCGAAACGATTTTTAACAACAGATAAAAATACTATTTCACTTGCGGCTCTGACCAACATGCCTTTGCTGGTGCTCAATCAAGCGACCGCTATGCGTGGGATGTTAGAAGATGTGATGAAAGAGAAGCGTTTTCGATTTACATCGCGCTATGAATTTACCCAGGCTCAAACACTGATTTCTATGGCTAGTACCGGACTTGGAGCAGCGATTTTGCCGGCGATTGCGCTGCCGAAAAAAATAGATCCCGGTTTGTATGCGTTGAAGATTGTGAATCCTTCCATGACACGCCGCGTCGCTGTGGTGACGGTACGCGGGCAATCTTTATCACCGGCTTCGTTGCGTTTGGTGGAATTGTTAAAGCAGTTATTGCCTCTATCTGCGGATCAGAAAATTCCGCGTAATGTGTTGAGTCACCGATATCCGAGTCGACGTGCATCAAATGCGTAGATCTGATTATTTAGTCAAAGTGCATAATCCGCTGAATAATTTTATTGTCTAATAAGTGCTGACTGCCTATAGTAAAGCCCTGTAAATAATAACAAGAGAGAAATCCTGTGAGCGCTACGATTATTCAACCTGCGACCCCGCGCCGTCAGCGCTCCCAGTTGGCGGTGCCCGCATCGAATCCCCGCTTCATAGAAAAAGCCGCTCAGTCCACAGCGGATGTCATTTTTCTCGATCTCGAAGATGCCGTCGCACCGGCTGAAAAAGTCTCTGCGCGTGCGAATGCGATTGCGGCGCTAAATGATATTGATTGGGGTAACAAGACGGTTCAGGTTCGTATTAATGGCTTGGATACCGAGTATATGTATCGCGATGTGATTGATATCGTTGAAGCCTGTCCGCGACTTGATATGCTGTTGATACCTAAGGTAGGCGTTCCAGCCGATGTGTATATGGTTGATACGCTGGTGACTCAAATCGAAATGACTAAAAAACGCAGCAAGCGTATAGGTTTTGATCTGTTGATAGAAACCGCATTGGGTATGTCGAATGTCGAAGCCATCGCCGCCAGTTCAACGCGCATAGAAGCGCTCAGTTTTGGTGTGGGCGACTACGGCGCTAGCACGCGAGCTCGCTCAACTTTCATTGGTGGTAACGATCCTGACTACGGTGTGCTGACGCCACCTGATGCACAAGGTCAACGTGAATTTCATTCGGGCGATATGTGGCATTACGCGATGTCACGTATGTTGGTTGCTGCGCGCGCTTATGGATTACGGCCTATCGATGGGCCATTCGCAAATTTTTCTGACCCACAAGAATATGAAGCGGTAGCGCGACGTGCAGCGGCTTTGGGCTATGAAGGTAAATGGGCGATTCATCCCACGCAAATCGATATTGCGAATGACGTATTTTCACCTAGCGAAAAAGAAATTGCCTATGCCAAGCGCATTATGGAAGCAATGGCAGAGGCGCAGCGTGAAGGTCGTGGCGCAGTCAGTATGGACGGTCGGTTGATTGATATTGCCAGTATAAAGATGGCAGAGAATTTACTGCGTAAAATCGTTTAATCGTCGGCATCGGCATCAGCTTCAAGCTAATACGATCTACCGTAGTCTGCCGACTTCAGGGATGATTTTTTCCATCTGTATCAGCGGATAGCAACGCTCTTTATCTTGGTAGATCGAAACGCAATCCAAGCACTGAAAACACTCTTGGTAATCGATCTTTCCCGTAGCTGAGATTGCCTGATACTCACAACGATGACGGCAACTCTGGCACGGCGTCCCACACTCATCTCGGCGCGGAATCCATGACCAGAATCGCAAAATTCCCAGTGTTGCCAGTGCTGCACCCAGCGGGCAAATATAGCGGCAATAACCACGATAGACAAAGACGCTGAGCAACAGGCAGAGCATCGCCCACAGCACATACGGCCAGTCACGAACGAAATATAAACTAATGGCGGTCTTGAATGGCTCAACTTCAACCAATAATTCTGCAAACGATGGCGCAGCATATAGCGACGTCGCGAGCACTATTAAGATCACATACTTAATCCACTTTAATTGGGTATCCAGTGCGGCACGTAATCGACGTTGTTTGTGACCCAGCGCATTCGCCACTAAGCTAATCAGCTCTTGTAATGCACCGAATGGACATAGCCACCCGCAAAACGTACCACGACCCCAGACTAGCAAACTCACGCCTGTAAATAGCCACAGAATCACTGTCAT
>JACCEE010260689.1_pt1 | contig 49333 bp, 38 predicted proteins | sample 7449931 | NCBI WGS metagenome assembly JACCEE01 (sample SAMN15323457, study PRJNA562643) | freshwater metagenome | isolation source: river surface water | place: USA:Blue River Watershed | collected 2017-08-19 | reverse complement strand
GAGTTACCTCTCTTTTCTGTTCAATTTTTACTCTGAAATCTCACTAAATTTTCGCCTTGAAGACAACTCGTTTATACACGCTATAAAACTTCCCAATATTTCCATATTTGGATGAAAAGGCGAAGTTTTTATTTCCCAATTCGAACATAAATATTTCATTTCATAAATCATCAAATGGAGATTTAATTTTTTGAATCGATTTTTCAGTTACATGAGTATAAATCTCTGTTGTTTTTGAACTTTTATGCCCCAACAGTTCCTGTATGTACCTTAAATCTGTTCCTGCTTCGAGAAGGTGTGTTGCATAAGAGTGTCTTAACCAATGCAATGTTGCTATTTTTCTGCTACGAGCTTTTACCAGTGATTGTTTAAATACCAGTTGGATACTTCTTTCTGAGTATTTTTCACCCGCTTTCTGTCCTTCAAACAACCAAATTTTCGGTTTATATGCTTTATAATATTCGCGCAGCATCTCAATCACCTTGTCAGAAATTGGAACTACACGATCCTTTTTCCCTTTGGCATTCTTAATTAGAAGTAAATGCCTGTTGGAATCGATGTTGCCGGGTTGGAGGTTTAATAGCTCACTTCGGCGCAATCCACAGGCGTAAACCAGGCTGAGCATGGTTTTATGTTTCAGGTTGGCTGGTGCACCCAAAATGGCAGCTACTTCCTGTTTGCTCAAAACATTGGGCAATTTGTGTTCGCGGCGGGGCCGTTCTGCTTTCTCGATGTCAAATTTCAGACTTCGTGTAAACGAAAAAAACAGTTTTACCCCGTTAACCACCTGGTTCTGGAATGCGCCTGAATAACCGTTTTTTATAATGTAATGGCTGTTAAAATCGAGAAGATCAGCATTGGTAATTTCCAAAACGGTTTTATGGTGAAAATACCTGAAAAATGTACTTATTGCTTCAGTGTAGGTCTTTATGGTATTCGGACTGTATCTTTTCTGTTGCATCCATTCTCCGAAACCTTGAATTTGTGCAACTGTATCTCCAGATAAAATCCTTGATTTTATTTCATTATTTGCCTGTTGTCGTTTTTCAGGCTGTGTATACCCCGTCACTGCATTTACTTTTAACCCTGAATAGTCAATCCATGCCAGTTCGCTGAAGTTGTTAAAGAATTTGCTGAGGTTAAAATTACCCGCTGGCAGATACCAGCATTTCATCGACTGGCTCCACCTTGCCGTTGTGGTTTTTCTTAACTGGTTGTTTATGTCGTCGTTGTAGTCAAAATGTATTTTTACAACCGGGGTTTGGTCGTGGTCTGTAATTTCGAGCTTTATGTTTGGTTTGTTGTTCAAGCGGTTTACTTCTGGCTTTTGGTTAAGATAAGCATTCTTTTTTTAAATACTCACACCAGCGTCCATAAATGTTCATCAAAAATTAATATTCGATGCAAAAATAGATCCGACCAAACGAACCACAGTTAAAGCGATACAATACAAGCATCCGGGAATGTAAAAATTGATGATTCGGCTGATAAAATCATATATCGTAAAAACTCTCAAACGAAGGGTTAATTTTTCTTTTCAGAGGCGATTCAATTGCTTAGTCGAACGGGTTAACCCGTATCAGCGCTATGTAGTTATTATGCTGATTTGTAGTTTATTAGCGACGGATGAATAATGCCACGTCCCACAGCTCCGCCCTCTCAGTCACAGGGGGCTGTTCAGGCATTTGGTGAGGCTCCGGTTCACTTTTCGTTCCAAATCTGTCGGGCTGATGAAGGGAGTGCGGCAGGTTTAGTCGATGGTTGTCCGAATACGGTTATAAAGCTACAAAAGAGTTGCTTAAGTTGTATGGCCGGGGCCAAAATTTTTATGGTTTGTTTTTCCGGCTGCTGCCTGCTCCTGTCAGCGGGAAGTGGCCGGTAACAGGAGTGTATCAAAAACATATTTTCGATAGGGTTTCTGTACTCTATCTGTACTCTATCTGTACTGTTGCTGTACTTAAATAGTACAGCAACCATACACAAATGATATGAAAATAGCAGCAAATTTTTGGCTATGGTTGGGCGAAAATGCCGATGGCTTGCAGGAGCCGGGGTACGATTCGATGGATTGGGGCTACCGGTTGGGGCGAAGGGTGCGGCCTGAATCGTGCCAGCAAAATATTTTTGTACCTTGCAACCCTAAAATTGCGAGCCATGACCACTACGCGAACCATTTATCTGGGCGACCTCCTCACCGAAAATATCCATTTGCAGTCGGGGTGCCGATTGATTACCGATGCCCCGGTCGACAATCAAGGACGCGGTGAAGCTTTTTCGCCAACCGACCTGGTGGCTACCGCGCTGGGCGACTGTATCCTGACCATTATGGGTATCAACGCCCGCAACAAGGGGCTCGACCTGACCGGCACCGTGGTGGAAACCACCAAAGTGATGAACCCCTCGCCCCGCCGTATTGCCGAGATTGTTATCGATATCACCTTCCCGCAAAACAATTTCCCGGAGCGCGACAAACGGGTCCTCGAGGCGGTAGTCAAGAGTTGTCCGGTGGCGTTAAGCCTACATCCCGATATTCAACAAACGGTAAATTTTCACTGGTAATGCTACTTCCCGAACAAATGCCCGACCCTAAGGTGGTCGATTTCCTGAAAAAGCACCATGTCCTGACGCTGGCCACTTCGGTGGAGAACCAGCCTTGGTGTGCCAACTGTTTCTATGCTTTTGTCGAGGGCGAGATGGCTTTTGTCTTTACTTCGGGCGAAGAGACGCGCCATATCCGCGAGGTGGGGCTGAACCACCATGTAGCCGGCTCGGTGGTGCTGGAGACTAACGTGGTGGGAAAGATCCAGGGGGTTCAGTTTTCGGGGGTTTTGCTGCCGGTCGATAAAGAGAATAGCCAGGCCAGCCATGCTTATCTGAAACGTTTTCCGTTTGCAGCGCTGATGGATACCACGCTATGGATCCTGAAAATTGACTATTTGAAAATGACCGATAACCGCCTTGGTTTTGGTAAAAAAATCTACTGGAACCGCGAAGCCGAAACCCGTTAACGAAACATATCGGGGATAAACCGAAAGGCGAGCTTGCCGCTGCCGGGTTCAATATCTTCCCATCTGTCGGTATCGAAGGTGATGCCTACCGTCGAACAGGTGGGCACATCGTCGTAAAACTCATCGAGCAGATAGCTGATATAGTAATAAACGGTGGGGTTGTGGCCTATTACCATGACGGTCTCCTTTTCGGGTTCCAACTCCTGCAACATCCGTAAAAAATTCTCAGCCGTGCGTCCGCTGTAGAGTTTCTTCTCGAACCATATCATCGACTTATCATATTCCAGTTGGTTGCAGAGGATATGGGCGGTTTGGGTGGTCCGCACGGCGGGACTGGCAATCACCAAATCGGGTTTGATGTGGATACTTCTCAGCTTCATGCCCATGTTTTCGGCATCGACAGCTCCCCGTTCGGTGAGTGTCCGTTCGAAATCCTGATCGTAGCCGGATGGGATGGTCTTTGCGTGGCGGATAATGACAAGCCGTTTCATAAGGATATTGTTATGGGTTGATACCAATGGAATCTGTTTTGCAGGGTGTTGACCGTTGTTATGGGGCCATTTGTTGCAAAATTCTTTTACGCGGCCCGGGGTGCTGCAAAAAATATTCCCCGATCAAATTTACTCGATCGGGGAATAAAATAAAAGGGTTGGAACAAATTCCCGGATTTGGGGAATCTGTATTATTTCATTTTCTCCACCTCTTTCCAAACCAGTGCGCTGGCGCCAACAATGGCTGCCGACCCTGCTTTCAGTTTCGAAGGCAGGATTTTCACTTTGTTTTGGAAAATAGGCAACAGGTGGCGTTCCATGCTGGCTTTGGTTGGCTTGAAGATATAGTCGCCCGCAGCGGCTGCCCCACCAAAAAGGAAGATGGCTTCGGGGCTGAGGTAGTGGACCGTATCGGCCAATGAGCGGCCAAGCAGCTCGCCTGTGGTTTCAAATACTTCGAGGGCTATCGGATCGCCTGTCTCTGCGGCATCGAACACCAGTTTGGCGGTCATGTCGTTATACGGGACATTGGCCAACGGGCTTTCGCTGTTGTTGTATTTGGCCAGCACTTCGAAAACGGTACGTTTGATACCGGTAGCCGAGCAGTAGGCTTCGAGGTGCCCCAGTGAACCGCAACCACATACGCGGCCGTGAGGCACCACTGTGGTATGTCCCAGTTCGCCTGCAAAACCGTCGTGGCCATATACCAGGTCGCCATTGACAATAATACCGCTACCCAAACCGGTCCCGAGGGTAATCATCACAAAGTTGTTCATCCCTTTGCCGCCACCATAAATCATTTCACCCAGGGCTGCCGCGTTGGCATCGTTGGTTACTTTAACGATATCGATTTCGGGGAATTTAGCTTTGATCAGTTCGGCCAGATGAATCACGCCAACGAACGGGAGGTTCGGGGCGTATTCGATGGTCCCGCTGTAATAGTTACCATTCGGGGCACCTAATCCAATCCCGACCACTTCGAGTTCGGGGTTAATTTGATGTACCGTTGCGATAGCGGTTTTGATCTCCTGGGCCAATGTATCGATATAAGCGTCGCGCAGTTTGTCCGATTTGTCCTGGCTCCCCGATGGGTTTTCCTTTTTCTGGGGAGTAGGCAACTGGGGCTGTTTTTCATACAGCACCTGACCGTCGCGATCGACTACACCAATAGCGGTATTGGTCCCACCGATATCAATTCCTATAGCTACTTGTCTCATTTTTTGATAGTTGTTTTGAACAGTTATTGTTATCTGATTTTACTTCCTTTCAAAGCAAAGAAAGTGATGTATGCATATGCAATAATGGAAACCGACAGTGCAGCTTTGGCCGAAACGGCATCAGTGAAATATCCCATCACCAGTGGAAGGATGGCTCCACCGCAAATCAGGGTGTTGATGATACCTGAAGCGAGCGGCATTTCCGACGGGTCGAGGTCTTTTACGCCCAGCGAGAAGATATTCGGGAACATAATGGAGTTAAAGAAACCGATGGAGAGCAATCCCCACATCCCGATGTTGGCCGGCAATACCAGAGCGGCAACAATCAACAGGATATTGACGGTCCCGAAGATGCCAAGGGCAACGTTGGCTTTTCCTTTGCCAAGCAGCATCAGGAAGAAATTAACAACGGCAATGCCGAGGAAGATGACCCCGTTCATTGGCTGAGAGTCGAATACAAACTGACCGTCAACAAAGTTGGCCGAAGTGATAAACCAACCTACGAAGAAGGCGAATACCATGATGTAGGCTGAGTATTGATATTTTTTAGATTGCTCGAGTTCGCTCAGCAATACCGAACCGAAGAAACGGCCAATCATGGCGCCTCCCCAGTAGATGGCCGACAGTTTAACGGCGGCGTCGGCAAGGAAACCACTATCTTTCAGGTAAGGGGCAATCTGCGAAGCAGTACCTACTTCGGCACCTACGTAGCAGAAGATACCCAAAGCGCCCAGCCATACCTGTGGTTTTTTAAAGACCGACGAAGAGGAGATAGTCGAGTCGCCTTTGATTTCGGGCAGTTTAATGAAGGCAATACCTACCGCAATCAATACCACTAACGAACCAATAACGATAAATGGCATCTGAACAAATTTAGCTGCATCGGCAGGGGTTGCACCACCCTGAATGGCCAGGATAGCCGGTGCCAATACCAGAACACCCGCGAGAAACGGGGCGATGGTGGTCGCTACACCATTCAACGCCTGGGTAAGGTTCAAACGGGCAGGGGCAGTTTCCTGCGGGCCTAAAGCTGCTACATAGGGGTTAGCGGCAGTCTGGAGGAATACAACACCCGAAGCCATTACAAATACGGCAAGCAAAAAGAGCGGATAAGAGAGTGCCGATACTGCGGGGAAGAACATGTAACTGCCCACAGCTACCAGTACCAAACCGGCGATAACGCCATTCTTGTACCCGATTCTCTTGATGATGTACCCACAAAGGAAACTGAATACGGCGTACGAAATAAAGAAGGCGAAGTTCACCAATTGCGCATCGAAATTGCTCAGGGTAAAGGCCAATTGCACCTGATCTTTCATCGCAATGTTGAAGTTGGTTATGAAACCAAAAATGAAAAAGATCGAGGCCATAAAGGTCATCCCCAACCGTAGATTGCTGTTTGTCTTTTGTTCCATTAGTCGAATTTTTTTGTGTTAAAACTGGCTTAGCTATTCATTAATTTTGAGTTAACAAATATAAAAATTATTCCTCCCTAACCGATAGCGCACAATCTTTTTTGACCAAAACATTTTTGGGCTCCGCTATGCCGTTTCCGTAAGGATTGAAAATCGTGTGAATGGCCGGATAAGCGCAATTATTTCGGGAAAATGGAGGATGAAAACAGAGCTCCTATGTTTGGTTTTATTAATTTAGCCATTCAAATCAACCACAATAAAATGATGGAATATTCGCCTGCAACTGACCGTTATGAAAATAAAACCGCTTACCGCCGATGCGGGCGGAGCGGATTGAAATTGCCCGCCATTTCGCTGGGGCTCTGGCACAACTTCGGGGGAGTTGATGTTTTCGAAAATGGACGTGCGATGGTGCGCCATGCTTTCGACAATGGGATTACCCATTTCGACCTTGCCAATAATTATGGTCCGCCCCCCGGTTCGGCCGAAGAAAATTTTGGCAAAATAATGGCTCTCGATTTACGCCCCTACCGCGACGAACTGGTTGTCTCGACCAAGGCGGGTTATCTGATGTGGCCTGGCCCTTACGGCGAATGGGGATCGCGCAAGTATCTCCTTTCGAGCCTCGACCAAAGCCTGAAGCGGATGAAACTCGACTATGTCGATATATTTTATTCGCACCGTCCCGATCCGGAGACCCCGCTCGAAGAGACCATGATGGCACTCGACCAGGCTGTGCGTTCCGGTAAAGCGCTTTATGCCGGCATCTCCAATTATCCGGCTGAGTTGACGGCAAAAGCATCGGCTATCCTGAAAGCGCTGGGTACGCCCTGCCTGATTCACCAGCCCAAATATTCGATGTTCGAGCGCTGGGTCGAAAACGGGCTGCTCGACACCGTTGAGCAGGAAGGGATTGGGGTAATAGCCTTCTCGCCGCTGGCACAGGGCTTGCTTACCGACCGGTACCTGGATGGCATCCCCGAGGGTTCGCGTGCGGCCAAGTCGTGGGGCTTTTTAAAGCCGGAACAGGTTGCCCCGGCCATTGCGAAGGTGAAGAAACTGAACGAAGTGGCCGCTGGCCGCGGGCAGTCGTTGGCGCAGATGGCTATCGCCTGGCTGCTGAAAGACGAACGGGTTACTTCGGTGCTGATTGGCGCCAGCTCGGTTGGCCAGTTAAAAAACAACCTGGAGGCGTTGCAAAATCTTCACTTTACCCAAGAAGAGCTCGATGCCATCGAAGCCATTCTGAAGTAATATTTTAAAGTTGAAAAACACGGTTGAAATAACGCAGGGCACAATCCTGTAAAACTTTGTGTTTGCGTTCTTCGGGAATATCGGCAGCCACCGTTCGCTGGACAAACAGAGGCCAGCCATCGCGGTCGGTGCCGATATTTTCGGTTAGCCCCATCTCCTGATAGAGCACACAGCTGCCCAGATGTATCAGGTTCATCTTCTCTTCTTTCGAAAAGGGTTGAAATGTCAATCCCCGTTCGCGCATCCCAATCAGGAAAAGCACGCTGTTTAAATCGGCCTCAGTCCCAAATTTCTCTGCGAGGAGGCTGCATAGTTCGTTCCAGTTTTTCAACATTGGCAATGGTTTTCATTTTGCAAAAATAGCGAAATCGCTTTTCGATTCCGGCTGATATATTAGACTTTGGTTAAGAATGAAAAGATTTGGCTGTTTGACATACCGCAAACATCCAAAAATCTTACTTTTGTCCACTTATCCGTTATAAACGGTAAAAAACAAAGGCTGTTTCATTCCATAAGATGATTTGATGATGAAGAACGAGAGAATTGTTGATATTCTGAAATCGGGCCAGGTAGGTGCCGAGATTACGGTAAAAGGTTGGGTACGCACCCGTCGCGGCAGCAAAAATGTCACTTTTATTGCGCTAAACGATGGTTCGACCATTCACAACCTTCAAGTGGTAGCCGATGTTGAACAATTTGGCGAGGAGATTTTTAAAAATATCAATACCGGAACGGCCATTGGGGCTACCGGTGTGTTGGTCGAATCGACCGGTTCGGGACAGAGTGTCGAACTGAAAGCCGCTACTTTGGAGGTGATTGGCGTTGCCGACCCGGAGAAATATCCGATTCAGCCCAAGCGCCACACCCTTGAGTTTCTTCGCGAAGTGGCCCATCTTCGTCCGCGTACAGCTACTTTTAGTGCGATATTTCGGATTCGCCATGCAATGATTTTTGCGATTCACAGCTTTTTCAACGAGCGGGGTTTCTTCAATGTCCATACGCCCATTATCACCAGTTCGGATGCCGAAGGTGCCGGCGAAATGTTCCGTGTGACTACGTTACCCATGAAAGACACGCCGATGACCGAAGCGGGCGATGTCGATTACAGTCAGGATTTCTTTGGCAAATCGGCCAACCTCACCGTGTCGGGACAGCTTGAAGGCGAACTGTTTGCAATGGCGCTTTCGCGGATATATACTTTTGGCCCTACTTTCCGTGCCGAGAATTCAAACACTTCGCGCCATCTGGCCGAGTTTTGGATGATTGAGCCTGAAGTGGCTTTCTTCGACCTGAACGACAATATGGATTTGGCCGAAGCATTTCTCAAATATTTGATCCGTTATGCGCTCGACAACTGTATGGACGATCTGCAGTTCCTGAGCGGCCGATTGGCCGAAGAGGAGAAGAACAAACCTGCCGACCAGCGTTCGATGGAGTTGATTGAAAAACTTCGTTTTGTTGTCGATAACGACTTTGTCCGGCTCACTTACAGCGAAGCGATTGAGATTTTAAAGCAGTCGAAACCCAATAAAAAAGGGAAGTTCCAATATCCCGTTACCGGCTACGGAACCGACCTGCAGAGCGAACACGAGCGTTACCTGGTGGAGCAGGAGTTTAAACGTCCGGTGATTTTGACCAACTACCCGAAAGAGATCAAGGCTTTCTACATGCGGTTGGACGATAATGGCAAAACCGTATCGGCCATGGATGTGCTCTTTCCGCAGATTGGCGAGATTATCGGGGGATCGCAACGTGAAGAGCGGCTCGAAGTACTCGAAAGCCGTATGGACGAAATGGGTATCCCGAAAGAGGAGATGGAGTGGTATCTCGACACCCGCAGGTTTGGCGGCTGTCCGCATGCCGGCTTTGGCCTGGGTTTCGAAAGGCTGATGCTTTTCGTTACCGGAATGGGAAATATCAGGGATGTTATTCCGTTTGCCCGTACGCCCAAAAACTGTGAATTTTAATTGTACCCGCATATCAGCAACCCCGGAACTTCACTGTTTCGGGGTTTTTTGTCGGGGCAAATCAAAATACATTCGAAAATTGTTAATTTCGGAGAGAGAAAAATAACCGCAATCCTTATATGCAAAAGCTTAGCTTACAACAGAAGTTGCTTCAGAAGCTCTCGCCTCAGCAGATCCAGGTGATCAAGCTGCTCGAACTTCCTGCGCTACAGTTGGAGCAGCGCATCAAAAAGGAACTGGAAGAAAATCCGGTACTCGATATCGATGGCGACGACTATGAACCATCGGACGATGATGGATATACCGACGACCTGAAATCAAATGAAGATCGCGACAATGAAGAGTTCTCGGTCGAGGATTACCTGAATGACGAAGATTATCCCTCGTACAAATACGAATCGAACAACTATTCGAAAGATGACAAGGTCGCTGAAGTCCCTTTTTCGGACAGCGCGTCGTTTCACGAATTTTTGATTGATCAGCTGCGCATGGCGCCGCTTACCGAACACCAGAGCGTACTGGCCGAACATATTATCGGCAACATTGACGAAGATGGATATTTGCGGCGCGATATTGAAGCGATTGTCGATGATTTGGCTTTCATTCAAAATGTAAGGACCGATGAGACTGAACTGACCCATGTGCTTCATGCCGTTCAGGAGTTCGACCCGGCCGGTGTGGGGGCACGTAACCTTCGCGAATGTTTGAGGTTGCAGATCTTCAGAAAAGAGAGTACCCGGCCCGCGATAGTGTTGGCCGGTAAAATTCTCCGCGATGCCTTCGATGAGTTTACCCGTAAACATTTCGACAAGATTCAGCGTAAGTTTGGGGTCGATGATGAGACCCTGAAAGAGGCTATCGACGAAATATTGAAACTGAACCCCAAGCCGGGCAGTGCCTTTAGCAACATCATGGGTGGGGGTAACCAGACCATCATTCCTGATTTTATTCTCGACATTGTTGATGATGAAATGATTCTGACCCTGAATCAGAAGAATGTGCCGGAATTGAAAATCAGTGCCGATTACAGCAATATGCTGAAAACATATCGTGACAACAGTCATGGCCTTACCTCAAAAGACAAAGAGGGAATTATGTTTGTGAAGCAGAAAATCGATTCGGCCAAGTGGTTCATCGATGCCATCAGGCAGCGACAGGAGACGCTGATGCTGGTAATGAATGCCATCCTCACCTTTCAGAAAGAGTATTTTGTCGAAGGTGACGATGCGCGGCTGAAGCCAATGATCCTGAAAGATATTGCCGACCGTACCGGGTTGGATATATCGACCATTTCGCGGGTATCGAACAGCAAGTTTATCCAAACCCATTTTGGGATTTATCCGTTGAAATATTTCTTTTCGGAGTCGATGCAAAAAGATACCGGCGAAGAGGTTTCGACCCGCGAGATTAAAGCCATCCTTCGCGAGTGCATCGAAAACGAGGACAAGAAAAATCCGCTTACCGACGACGAACTGGCTCAGGTACTCAAAGAAAAATCGTACAATATTGCCCGACGGACAGTGGCCAAATATCGCGAACAGCTCGATATTCCGGTGGCCAGAATGCGCAAGGAACTGTAACCAATGGAAAGATATCTGGCCAGGGTGATATTGGTGGTGCTGCACCCGTTGTTGATAACCACGCTTGGTGTTTTGCTGCTGTTCAATTCAGAATTTTATCTTTCGGTGGCTTCGTCGGAGATGAAGATGGTGATTTTAGCCTGCGCCTTTTTAGGGACCACCATATTGCCGTTGGCGGCCATAGCCATTCACAAAATTCTTACCGCTAAAAAGGGGCCGGTTCCAGACAGGATGCTCAAGACCACCTATTATCTTTTTACGGCACTCTGTTATTACTTCTCGTTTCAGGCGATCTCTAATGTTGCCCTTGCCGGGTTCTTTAAGGCGGTTTTTCTGTCGGGGGCATTGGTGCTGGTTATCATGGCGCTTATTACGCTGCGGTGGCCGGTGAGCGAGTACACGACTGCCGCCGGGGCATTGCTTGGAATGGTGATGGCTTTGATGTTGCGATTAGGTTCCGGTGCTTACGGGCATCTTTTCGGGTTAATTGCATTGGGTGGGTTAACCGGTTACGCAGTGCTTTGTCTCGAAAAAAATAACCCGGCACAGGTGTATGCCGGGTATCTTCTTGGGTTCATCGTATTGTTCCTGATTTTCAGTTTTATCGGATAACCGATAATCAGCAAGTTGTTGTTTCTAAATCACAAACTTATAGCCGATTCCTTTTAGCGTACGGATATGGTCGTTGCCAATCTTTTCGCGCAGCTTGCGGATATGTACGTCGATGGTGCGGTCGCCAACAATCACATTGTCGCCCCACACCGATTTGTAAATCTCTTCGCGGGTAAATACTTTGTCGGGTTTCGAAACCAGCAACGATAGCAGTTCAAACTCTTTTCGCGGCAGCACCAGCTCTTCGCTGTCTATCTGAAGAACATACCGTTCTTTGTCGATGACAATATTCCCAATCCGGACGATTTTTTCCTGTTCGGTTGATTCGGCGACGCTTCCACCAGAGCGTTTCAACAATGCTTTCACCCGGCTTATCAGCACTTTCGGACGGATAGGTTTGGTGATATAGTCGTCGGCACCGGCTTCGAAGCCTGCAATCTGCGAATAGTCTTCGCCACGGGCGGTGAGAAAAGCAATAATCAGGTCGCGGCAGCCGGGAAGCTTCCTGATTTCTTCGCAGGCAGCTATCCCATCCATTTCGGGCATCATCACGTCGAGGATGACCAGGTCGGGTTTCAACTTGGCGGCCAGTTGAATGGCCTCTTTCCCATTGCGACCGGTTGCAACATTAAATCCCTCTCTTTCAAGGTTGTAGCTGACAAATTCAAGAATATCTTCTTCATCGTCAACCAGCAGGATTTGCGGCATGTTTTCTTTTTCTACCATTTGTTAGCTATTTTGTTTCGGGTATTTTTCGAACACTAAATTTAGTAATTATCTCTACCGGTAGGAATCTGTCCGGAAATTTATTTCTGGGCCTTAGCCTTTTCGAGGGTAAAGGTAAATGTTGTTCCCTTTTCAACCGCACTTTTGACATGAATGGTTTGGCCGTGGGCTTCGATAATGTGCTTGACAATGGATAGCCCGAGACCTGTTCCGCCCTGCATGCGCGAACGGCTCTTGTCGACACGGTAGAAACGCTCGAAAATGCGGGGAAGATCTTTCTTTTCAATTCCAATTCCGTCGTCGCTTACTTCGATAAGGATGACGTTGCTCATATCGTAGAACCCAACATTGACGTTGCCCTCTTTTCGGCCATATTTAATGGCGTTGCCAATCAGGTTGCGTACCACTTCGAAAATACGTTTCTTATCGCCGTTGACCATAAACGAACGGCTGGCCGAAACGTTGAGGTTCATCGTGATGCGTCTTTCGGTAGCCTCGCGGAGTTCAAGCTCGAACACCTCTTCGGTGAGTTTGGCAATATCGAAAATTTCGTAATTGAGTTTCAGTTCGCCCGATTCGAGTTTGGTGATCGACTCCAGGTCTTCGACAATGCTTATCATCCGGTCGATGCTTTTTTCGGTTCGTTCGAGGTAAAGCCGGTTGATTTTGGGGTCTTCCAAACCGCCGTCGAGCAGCGTAAGGATGTAGCCCTGAATATTGAAGATGGGTGTTTTCAACTCGTGCGATACATTGCCTACAAAATCCTTGCGGTATTTTTCAAGATCGCGCAGCCGCTCAATTTCAGCAATTTTGTCTTTGGCCCAGTTTTTTACATCGGTTTCAACTTCGCTGATAATGTCTTTGCTTTTTTCGACATCAAGTTTGCTGCCTTTGATTGGAACGTCGCTGATTGTTTTGTAAATTGGCGTGATTTTATCGCGTATCAGATAATTGAGAATGTAGAGAATGGTTACATTTGAGATGAGAAAGAAAATAGGGAGAAAAATGTAAATCCAGGCTTTGCCCCCCCAAATTGATGCTACGGCCAGCGATATTCCGGTTAAAATGGTTAAAATTAATGACGATACGAGCGATAATTTTTTAGGGGTATATGATTTTAACAGGCGCATGGCTTCATATTGATTTTTAAAGTTAATAATATGGCCAACAAAGTGACATCTAATCACAGGGTTGGGGTAAAAATTTAACACCGATTAACATTTTCTTAATATACCGGTTGTAATTTGACAAAAATATCAGGAATACTTTTGTCAGGCAATTGCAGGCAGAGATTTTATGGAGAACTTTTACATGGTTTTGGTCGTAGTGCTGTTCGCACTGGCGGTCTCCGATTTAATTGTGGGTGTCAGTAATGATGCCGTAAATTTCCTTAATTCGTCTTTTGGCTCTAAATCGGCCTCTAAATGGCTGATATTTACCGTTGCAATTGCCGGTATCCTGGTGGGAGTCACCTTTTCGAATGGGATGATGGAGGTGGCCCGAAAAGGGATTTTCCATCCCGACATGTTCTCGTTCTCCGAAATCATGGTTATTTTTTTGGCGGTAATGATTACCGATGTGTTGTTGCTCGATGTTTTCAACACGCTGGGGTTGCCCACTTCGACCACCGTTTCACTGGTTTTCGAGTTGCTGGGGTCGGCGGTTGCCGTGGCGCTGGTCAAGCTTTACCAAACCGGTGGTTCGATGTTCGACCTTTACCAGTATATCAATACCAACAAAGCATTGGCCATTATCTCCGGGATTCTTGTTTCGGTAATGATTGCCTTTACGGTCGGGGTTTTTCTTCAATGGGTTACCCGGCTTATTTTTACCTTCAATTATCAGCGAAAGATTAAATATTTAGGCAGTATCTACGGCGGGTTTTCGTTCGTTATTCTGACCTACTTCATTCTGTTGGGCATCAATGGTGCTTCATGGATTACCGATTCGACACTGCACTGGGTCGATAGTAACATGGTTTATATCCTGTTGGTGAGTTTTGTTTTCTGGTGGTTAATCTTTCAGCTTTTACAATTGCTTTGGAAAAAATTTGATATCCTTTCGGTGATAGTACTGGCCGGGACTTTTTCGCTTGCGATGGCTTTTGCCGGAAATGATTTGGTAAACTTTATCGGTGTACCGCTGGCCGGTTTCGAATCGTACAAAGCCTGGATGGCTTCGGGCGTGGCCGACCCCAATAGCTTTACCATGGGTATTTTAAAAAACCCGGTGAAGACCGATACGCTGATGTTGTTGCTGGCAGGCATTATCATGGCGATAACCCTTGTTACTTCGCGCAAGGCACGAACGGTGATTGCCACTACAGTCGATTTGTCGCGTCAGTCGGAAGGGGAGGAGCGGTTTGGCTCGTCGCCACTGTCGAGAGCGGTTGTACGTGGCACGCTGGTATTGGGCAAGCGGTTCGATGGTTTGGTTACGCAGTCGGCCAAAGATTGGATCAACAGCCGTTTTGTTCAGGTTGAAAGCGAGCAGGCGGCTATCGATAAACCGGCATTCGACAAGCTTCGGGCAGCCAGCAACCTGGTGGTCGCTTCGATATTGATAATCATGGGGACCACGCTGAAGCTACCGCTGTCGACAACCTATGTAACGTTTATGGTGGCGATGGGTACCTCGCTGGCCGACCGGGCCTGGGATCGCGACACGGCAGTTTATCGTGTTTCGGGTGTATTTGCCGTAATTGGCGGATGGTTTATGACAGCGATAGTGGCTTTTATCGTTTCGGCTTTCTTCGCGACCATTCTCTCGTTAGGGGGTAAGTTCATGATTTTTGTTTTGGCCGGTATCGCCATCTTTGTCGTGATCAGGAGCAATGTGGCCCACCGCAAAAGAGAAGCAGCCCGCGAGCCTGAAGAGTTTCCCGAAACAACAGTGAAGCCTGAGCGCATCCTGAAGAAGATTAACCTCGACACATCGAACGCAATTATTACCATCTCGAAAGCCTATTACCTTGGGTTGGAGAGTTTCTATACCGAAAACCGGAAACAGCTTGGCGAAATCGACAACGAAATCGAAGATTTCAACCAGCGGGCACGCAAGCTGAAAGCCAATATATACAAGGTTATACAGAAACTGCAACAAGATTCGATTGAGACAGGCCACTACTATGTGCAGATGGTCGACTACCTGAGAGAGATGGCCCACTCGATAAAATATGTGATCCATCCGATGTACGAACATCTGAAGAACAACCATAAACCATTTGATCGTGAGCAATTTGAAGAAATTGATACATTTGGAAACCACGTTTCTGATTTTCTTAACTTTGCATTGCATATCATCAAGGAATCGAAGTTTGAACAGTTGGACGAGTTGATTGAGCGCCGCCAAAATATTATGGGCGAAATGCGTGATTTGGAGAAGGTGATGGTCCGAAAAATCAAACGGAAAGAGATTAACAGCAAAAACAGCGTACTCTTTTTCAACCTGATGTCGGAATCGAAAAACTTACTGCTGCAAACTGTTAATTTGATTAAAGCTTCGCGCGACTTTGCCCAGTACAATTAGCGGGGCATCGGGAGGGCGAAAACGGGGACGATAAAAGGAGAATAAATTTATATATTAAAATTGCTGATTATCTTATAGTAACTATCATGACGCTTGACAAAATTTTTGGATTTCTGGTTCCTAAGGACCGTAAGTTTTTCCCTCTTTTCAACGAGGCTGCCGATAATTTGGTGTATGCTTCGGGACTGCTGGTCGACCTGATTGGTGAAAACGATCTGGAGAAAAGGGAAGAGTTGCGCAAAACCATCAAACAGGCAGAACAAAAGGGTGACAATATCACCCACCAGCTGCTTGACGAGTTGAACGGGACTTTTATTACCCCTTTCGATAGGGAGGATATCCATGCACTGATTGCGACAATGGACGATGTGGTCGATTATATCCACACTACCTCTACCCGAATTCATTACTTCAAGCTGGAAACCCATCCGAAAGAGTTTTTAATTATTTCGGAGATGATTGTTTCAGCCGCGAAGGAGATTCAGTATATCCTCCGCAACGTAAAACATGCTACCGATTTCCAGAAACATAAATCGGCCTGCAAAAAGATTAGCCGTTACGAAAGCGATGTCGATTCGATGTACCAGGAGTATCTTTCCTCTCTTTTCGAGTCGGAAACCGATGCGATTAAATTGATCAAGAAACGCGATATCCTTGCGGCGCTCGAGAAAGCCATCGACAAGTGCGATGATGTTGCGGATGTATTTCAAACAATCATGGTGAAAATCAGCTGATTGGTTTAACTGTTCATTTTTTTATCGAATTAAACTCATTCAGATGGACTTTACATTACTGATTGTAATTGTTGTACTTGCCTTTCTTTTCGACTTTATCAACGGCTTTCACGATGCAGCCAACTCGATAGCCACCGTGGTGTCGACCAAAGTGTTGACACCCTTTCAGGCAGTGGTTTGGGCGGCGTTTTTCAACTTCGTGGCTTATGCCATTTTCGAGCTGCACATTGCCGATACCATTGCCAAGGTGGTTGATACCGGAGCGATAAACCTGAAGGTGATTTTGGCCGGGTTGATTGCCGCCACGATTTGGAACTTGCTTACCTGGTATCTGGGTATTCCTTCCAGTTCATCGCATACGCTGGTAGGAGGCTTTGCCGGAGCAGCCATAGCACATGCCGGATGGGCCGTTGTCCATTCCGAAAAGATTATGAAGATTGCGGCCTTTATCTTTCTTGCGCCGCTGTTGGGGATGCTGATGTCGTATCTGCTTTCGGTAGCCCTGCTTTGGATCTTCAGAAAAATTAGTCCTTTTAAACTTGAAAAATGGTTTAAGGTGGGACAGCTTTTTTCGTCGGCACTCTTCAGTTTGGGCCATGGCGGAAACGATGCACAGAAGGTGATGGGGATTATCTCGGCTACCTTGCTGGTTTATTTTCATGGTGTCGATCCGGCCTCTATTCCAGACTGGGCGCAGATTACCTTTAACGAAGCCGGGAAGATTCATGCCATTCCGCACTGGATTGTACTGGGCTGTTATACCGCTATCGCTGCCGGAACCTTGATGGGAGGCTGGCGTATCATTAAAACAATGGGGGGTAAAATCACCAAACTTACGCCTTTTGAGGGTGTAGCGGCTGAAGGGGCCGGTGCAATGATGCTTTTTGGGACCGAAGCTTTCGGTATTCCGGTGAGTACCACCCATACCATTACCGGTGCCATTATGGGGGTTGGGTTAACCAAGCGGGTTACTGCCGTTCGTTGGGGCGTAACCATCAACCTGCTTTACGCCTGGATTTTAACTATCCCGGTTTCGATGTTAATCGCGATGAGCGTTTACTGGCTCTTTAAATGGATTAACTTCTAAACCGTAATCGATATCCATCAAAAGCCATGAAGTGAACTAACGCTTCATGGCTTTTTTCTTTCGAAACATTTCAGTTAAACATTAAGCGCATCTATTTTTTGGTTGAAAAAGTTTCGGTAGTTGTCGCCAATCGGGATCATCGATTTGCCAATCACAATGCGGCTGTGCTGTATGGAATCGATTTTCGACAGCGGAACGATAAACGATTTGTGTACCCGCACAAACTGTTCGTCGGGCAGAATGGTTTCGAATTTCTTCAGGCTGTTCAGGGTTACGATGGTTTTGCCCGGGGTATGTATTTTGATGTAGTCTTTCAACCCTTCGCAATAAAGAATATCGTCGAACCGGATGCGGATGGTATTGTAGCCGGTTTTGACCAGAATAAAATCGAAAAGGCTTTTGCGCTGCGACGACTGAGGTTTCGCGGGAAGGTGATCGAATGTTTTGAGTAACCTTGCGGCACGGTTTACTGCTTTCAGCAAACGGTCGAAGCCAAAGGGTTTCACGAGGAAATCGGTTACATCGAGTTCGTAGCCATCGATGGCAAACTGATTGTTTTGTGCCATCAGGATGATTTGAGGCTTTGCAGCAAGAGATTTGATCAGATCGATTCCATTTACGGCGGGCATTTCCACATCGAGGAAAACCACGTCGATATTGTTTTCCTGAATGTATCGCAACCCGGCAAAAGGGTCGGTAAAGCTTTTTGCCAATCGCAGAAAGGGCAACCTGTCGATAAGCCCTTTCAGTTCGTCGATGGCCCGCAGTTCGTCATCAATAATTATGCACTTCACAATTCACAGTATTAGGGTTTATGCCTGTTCCGGGGGCAAAGCCTGCTGGGCAACTGCCCGGAAGCATTATTAAGATGGTTTTCGCCCCTAAGGGTTGCGTTATTCCGGTAAACGGAACCCAAATAGGCCCCTTTTAACTTTTTTTAATCATTGAAGTTGGTTTCCGGCCATTCATTTTTGGGGTAACCAACGTTGAAATGGATTGGTTGTTGGTGTAAAATTCAACCCAAAAATAGCCTACCATATTTCCTTTCACCTACATATCTAACTTTCTAAATATTTATATAACTTTGTTTTGAAATAAATGTTTTTCGCGACGTACCGGATTGCCGGCATTTGGTATTTAGACCTATGTTTTCAATGTGATACGTTGAGGATAACCAACAAACTAAAATGAATAAACGATGAAAAAGAATTACATTTCAATGATTGCGGCATGTTTGTCTATCATGCTGCTTGTGCCGGAACAGGCCATTGCTACCGACGGTTATTTTAGTCTGGCATACGGAACGCGGAGCAAAGGGATGGGCGGTGCCGGTATTGCCCTGTACGAAACATCGCTCTTTGGGGCCAACAACCCGGCAGGGTTAGTCCGTTATGGCAAAGGGTACGGCATTGCTGCCGGTCTGTTTAACCCTAACCGGTCGTACACCATCACGGGGGAACCGAGTATCCCCAATTCGTTTCCTCCGGCATTTGGATTGGCCCCCGGCAAGGTGACGAGCGAAAGCAAACTGTTTGTGATGCCCTCGATAGCGGCCAATTTTATGGTAGGCAGTAAAAATGCGTTGGGAGTTGCCCTCTATGGTAATGGAGGGATGAATACCAACTACCCGGAGAGAACATTTTATTCGCAATATCTCGATGGGCCGGCAATGCCCGACGGGAGCAACCCGATGCAAGGCGTTTCGGAACCAACGGGGGTGAACCTGATGCAGCTTTTCGCGGCCATTCAGTACAGCCGGGCGCTTGGCGAAAACTGGAGCATTGGCTTAAGCGCGATTGGCAGCTGGCAATCGTTTGAAGCCAAAGGTTTACAGGCATTCGTTAATTTTGGGATGTCGCAGTCGCCGATGAATGTAACCAACAACGGGGCCGACAGGGCGCTGGGTATCGGGGGCAAGATTGGTATTATCGGAAAGCTTTCGGAGCAATTTCATGTGGGGGCTACTTTCCAGACCCCGATATGGATGCAGGCTTTTGATCGCTATAAGGGGTTGTTTGCCGAAGGCGGGAAGTTCGATGTACCGGCGAACTGGAGTGCCGGTATTGCCTACAAGCCGACCGGAAAGTTGAATTTGGTGCTTGATGTGAAGCAGATTTTCTACAGCAAGGTGAAATCGATAGGCAACCGGCTTAACACGATGGCTTTAATGCCGATGGTGCCGAACGGTTCGGGGGGCTATATGGGTAACCCGATGTACACCCCGCTTGGCAGTGACAATGGCAGCGGTTTTGGCTGGAAAGATATGTTTGTGGTCAAGGTTGGGGGCGAATATATGGTTTCCGAGAAATCGACATTGCGTGTTGGGTTCTCGCATGGCCAATCGCCGGTTCCATCGTCGGAGGTGCTTTTCAATATATTGGCCCCGGGTGTAGTTGAAAGCCATATTACAGCCGGTTATACCCGGAATATTGGGACCAAGGCGCTCGACTTTGCCGTTGTTTATGCATTGAACAACAAAATATCGGGCAGCAACCCGCTTGATCCGGCACAGCAGGTGGAGTTGCAAATGAACCAGTTTGAATTTGAAATCGGGTTTAGGTTTTAACCTTTAGCCGATTGAAACATATCAAGCCTTCAAGGAATTTAAAAACCTTGAAGGTTTTTTTATGGAACTATCGGTATTGATATGATATGGTTTATTGTGCAGAGCCAAGCCGCTGGATGGTGATGTGCTTTAAAATTGGCTGTGCGTAAGCCCTTACCCTTGCTGTTGTTGTTTCAAACGAAAGGGTGCCCCATGCGGAACACCCTTTGCTAACCCTGGACCACTGATGAATTGTCGAAAAACAACTCACTATTTTGATTGATTTAATCTTCGTCGTCGTATTCATCGTTGGGTTTACATTCCCAGATATCGTCGAAATAGTAGCTGCCGCTGCGGCCCAGCCCGACAAAGGCGCGGCTGTTTACCACGTAAGCGATGGCTTCCTGGCGGGCCGAACCTTCGAAATCGGTTTTGTCGGTCCATGTGTTTTGCGATGGGTTGTATTCCCATATTTCGCTTTTTACCCCTGAATTTTCGCCCAGGGCAATGTATCCTTTCCCGTTCAGGGCGAAAGAAACGGCCTGACTGCAATAGATGGTCCAGTCGTCATCGTCGTCGAGTGCCACTTTTTCAGTCCAGGTTGAGGTGGCCGGGTCGAACTGCCAGAGGTCTTTTTGGTAGACCCCGTTGTTGATACCGGTGCAGACATAAGCTTTTCCGTCGAGCACGAAAGCGGTGGCATTTTTTCTTTTTGAACCGCCGATGCTGACCGTTTGGCTCCACTGGTCGGTAGCGGGATCGTATATCCAGAAGTCGCGGTTGTCGTTGCCATCGTATCCGGTGCCAATGTATCCGTTGTTGCCGATGGCAAAGCTGACGCAGCCGTAACGGGCGGTTCCGCCAAAGTCGGCTTTGCGGGTCCAGCTATTGGCGGCGGGGTCGAATTCCCAGAAATCCTTTAAGCGGTCTTTGCCGTTATAGCCAGTGCCAACGTAGGCTTTGTTGCCAATGACGAAGGCTACGGCGCCGGAGCGGCCTGCACCGGGGAAATCGGCCACCTTCACCCACGAGTCGTTGGCCGGGTCGTATTTCCAGAAGTCGTTCATGTATTCGCTATCGGCATCGTCGTTGTAGCCGGTCCCGACATAGACATAGTTGTTTACCACGAAAGAGACAGCGTTGCTGCGCGGCAACCCTTCGAAATCGGATTGCTCGATCCAGTTGCCCAATGTATCGGTATCGTCGTCGTTACTACAAGCCGTTAAAAAGAGAGCGGCCATTAAAAACAGAAACAATGATTTTTTCATTTCACACAATTTTGTTGTCAATCAATTTCATCGGAGCAAAGTTTTGTTCGCTGTTACCGGACAAAACAGTAGCTGCTGCCTCACTATCCGCGTCAAAACTACAATTGCGGGCTATCCCTCAAAAACGAAACTTGTCGAACCCATTCAAATTATCGACGAACGGATGTTTCTGCCCGATAAACCGCTTTTGTCGATACTTTGCATTGGGATAGTGCTTGCTTTTCGGTGGTTTAAATGACTGTTAAACAGTTGTTCCCTTGTTGTAACGGGAGAGGGGGTATCCGGTTGGTCGTTCAAAAGTGCCGGTTGGTATAAAAGATTTTATTGGAGCGGCTATCCGCGATACTTTCGCCAAAAAATATAGAGTGATGCGAAAAATCGGTCAGGCATTTTGCCTTTTCAGTTTACTTATGGTTGCCTCCTGCCAGTTTTCCGACACAGAGGAGTTCCGGATTGGAGAGGAGTTTATCGATTCCCATTCAGGAATCGTGTTAATCGACACGATGAAATTCTCTGTCTCAACCGTTTTGGTCGATTCGTTCTCGACCAGTTCGTCGTCGCGGCTGTTGATTGGCGGGGTGAACGATCGTTATTCGGGTCAAGTAAGTTGTATGCCTTATTTCGAACTGACCAGTGGCAGTTTCACTATTGGCGATGATGATTTGGTTTTCGATTCGCTGGTGGTGGTAATGCATTATGATACCTTTTATCTGGGCGATACCACGCGGAGCATTACCCTCGGCGTGCACCAGGTAACAGAACCGATAGAACTGAACGAAAGCGATTATCTGACCAACAACTCTGCATTCGAAACAGCTGCTGTTCCGCTGGGTTCGCGCACTTTCAGGCCTGAGCCCAACTCGAACGAGGAGTTCACCATTCGGCTTAACCCGCAATTTGGCAAAAGATTGTTCGATATGGTAATCGACAAAAACGATACACTGACTTCCGATTCGAAGTTCAAGGATTTTTTTCACGGATTGGCTTTTGTTACGGAAGGAAACCCGAATATTATGGTTGGGTTGTCGGCCGATTCGTCGAATGTGGCACCCGGACTGAGAATCTATTACCACGAAGAGGTGTATGAAACGGAGCAAAGCGATAAAACCTATTTCACTATTCCGTACGATGACGACGGGATTCATTTCAACCATTTCGATCGCAATTTCGGCGGCAGCCTGATGGCAGGAATCGAAACCAAACCTTACGAACTCCCGGTTTCGGGAACTGAATACAAAGCCGTTGTTCAGTCAGGTTCGGGATTATATGCCAAAGTGAGAATCCCGGGCATCCAGCATCTGACCGGGATTGCTTCGAAAGTGGCTTTTATTTCGGCAACATTGAAACTGACCCCTTATGAAGGGAGTTGGGACAGCAACAACCCGCTTCCCGATTCGCTTGGTGTCTTTATTGCCGATCGAAAAAACAATATCACCAGCCAACTCTCCCGTTCCGATGGTTCGTTGGTCTATGCGCTGGCAACCAGCAATGGCGAGTTCGATAACCAGCCATACTATTTGGCAGATGTGACCATCTTTTTCAATAGTCTGTTGGCGGCCGAAGAGGATAAGGAGCAATTTATCTTTATTGGGCCGCCATCGTCAGCCGTTGCCAATTCAGCCCGAAGTGTGGTGTTCGGGCTTACGAATAAACTTGCTCCGCCAGCCGCACTCGAGGTTTATTGCTATATCGATAAAAATTAAGAAGAATGAACAAGATATTTCTCACGACAATTTTGCTGTTGTTGCTTGGTCGGGTCTGGGGACAGAACAATACCAATTCGCCCTATTCGGTTTTTGGCATTGGCGAGCTCAATAATACCGGTGGCGGGCGCAACGCCGCGATGGGCGGTAGCGGTCTTGCCCTTCGTTCGAACCTGAGCCTGAATGGGGCAAACCCGGCTTCGCTCACCGCCATCGAGCCCAAAACATTTGGTTTCGATATGGGAATGAACTTGCGCTATTCGAACCTCGAAAACAAATACAAGTCGGCCAACGTGTTGAACGGGAATATTAGTTGGGTGCAGATTGGCTTTCCGGTACTGCCTTTCTTGTCGGCCGGATTGTCGCTAAACCCCAAGAGCAGCGTTGGTTATTCCATTTACAGCACCAAATCGCTCGAAGGGACCAACAGCTCCTATCCGGTACTGTATACCGGTGAGGGTGGATTGAGCGAGTCGGCTTTTTCGTTGGGAATTAAATGTTTCAAAAACTTTTCGCTGGGCCTCTCGTCGGCGTTTATATGGGGAAATATGAACCGGCGTACCGATGAATTTCCGCCGGTCGGTAGTATTAGCTCGATTGTAATTAACGAGAATATCAATTATTCGGGGTACGAATTGCGAAGTGGTTTTCAGTTTTATCAAAACCTTGCCCCGAAAGTTAAATTGACGCTGGGTGGCATGGCTGAATATAGTGGCAAGCTCAATACCGAATCAGAATTGACCATATCCACCTCGACGAGCAGTTCGTCCAGCGAGTTGATTCGTGAATCGACCGATATTGACAATATGGAACTTCCGCTAAAACTGGGCCTTGGGATGGCTTTGACATTCAACGATAAAACAACTGTAACATTCGATTACAACCGTAGCGACTGGCGCGATGCCAATGTAAACCTGAGCAGCAAAAAGCTTAATATCAACGAAAGCTATCATTTCGGGGTTGAACTGGCCCCCCAATACGATCCGGCAAAAATGCGTCAGGTGACGAAATATCAGGCGGGGGCCATGTACCAAACCGGATATATCAATATTTACGGCATCCCCATTGACAGCTATGGCATTACATTGGGTTGCTCGGTGCCTATACGCCGCGACAAAAGTTTTATCAACATATCGGTTGAGGCCGGGCAGCAAGGTTCACTGCAAAAGATGTTGGTTCGCGAAAGCTATCTGAAGCTTAATTGTAGTTTTAACCTGTGGGAACGCTGGTTTGTGAAGCGGAGTTATGATTGATGCCAATCGTTTTCAACCATTAAAATGCCGGACAATTTTTGCCCGGCATCCCTTTTTTTCGGTAAGTAAAAAACTACAGCCCCTTTACCGAATATACGGCATAACTATTGGGTTGGCAACCGATGGTCACGTAGCCGCTTGCGTCGGTTGTGACATCGGGATTGTTCCCGGTATAATCTTTTAATACGCTGTTGCCCCAGGTGGTCCTGACTTTTTGCTGAACGGCAGTGTTGCCAATGTTCAGATAGGTAAGCAATCCGGGCGTTCCGTTGCGTCGGAAAATATATTCATTGCTGCTCGAATAGAGCTTGGTCATTGATCCTGCAGCCAGATTTTTCCGGATCCAAATCAACTGGTTCAGTTTTGATTTGTCTAACAACGATTCGTAATCGCTGTAGAAAATAAAGGGCGTTCCGGTGGCTGTGAGGATATAACAGTAGGCTTTCATCTTTTGCGCGTCAACAATATCTTCGCCGGCATTGCGTAGGTCGTGATTATCGACAAAGGTATAAGCTGCTTCAGGGTTCACGGCAATTAAGCCTTTGCCATCGAGATTGCTTAGATTGCCTCCGTTGAAGGCATCACGCATGCCGTAGAAAAGCGGAAAGTCGAAAGCGCCGCTTTGTGATGCTTTGCACCAATCGTTCACCAACGTCACATTGCCATCCCAATATTCGCCAATAGAAATGGATCCGCCCACGTTGGCGTTCCAGGTTTTCACGATGTTGGGGCTGAAGCCTTTTACATAGTCGAAACGCCAGCCATCGAACCCAAGTACATTTTTGTAATATTTGCCTACGCCGTCATCGCGAAGCCAAAACCAACTTTTCACATTGTCAACATCGTGACAGAGATCGGGCATATCGCCAAAGCTACCTTCGTCAGAAACATGCTGGGCGTTGGGATGAAAGTCGCTGTACGAACGGAAAAACTTTCCGGATTTGGGCTGGAATTTGGTATAAGTGAGCTTGCCAGCTACAGGGTTCGATTCCTGTTCACCTCCCGAGTTGTGGTTCAGCACGATGTCGGCAACCAATTTAAAGCCCTTCCCTTTGGCGTTGGTCAGCAGCGAGAGCAACTCGGTTTCCGAACCAAAGCGCGTTTCAACCGTTCCATATTGATCGTATTTCCCGAAGTCGAAATAGTCGGCGGGATCGTAGCCCATCGACCATTTGCCCGACTGGCCTTTGGAGATGACGGGAAGCCAGAGCGCAGTAATGCCGGCATTTTTCCAGGTGTCGAGTTTTCCGTTGAGGTTGTCCCACCAAATGCCACCTTCGGTTACGTCCCAGTAGAATGTCTGTAACATCACATCTTTCGATGGGGTAGTTGTTTCGGCAGTCAGCGGCGGCTGCACATCGGGGCCGTCGCCCCCTTTTGAGCAGGAGTAGAGAATCGGGAACAGCATTGCTGCGGCAATTAAAAAGCGCCATGCCAATTTGTTGATCTGTCTCATTTGTTTGTTTTTTGTATCAGGTTGTCGATATCGGGAATCAAGAGCAAAAGCTAAAGCCATATTCCTGTCAGATAACGGAAATGCTGTCGCGAACTTTGTCTTGAATCCCGATACAACACGAATAACAATCTTATTTCAGTTCAATAATCATTGCGCTGCCTGCGGCTACTTCGAGCGAGGCAAGAGAAGCTATACTTTTGCCAGAAACAATATCGGTACCCGAGGTAAACCCTTTCAGCGATTCGGCAAAACGGTTTCCTTTGATGGTTTTGTTCTCTTTGCTGTTGTTTAGCACCACCATTACCGACTCTTTGTCGTTGTAACGGAAATAGACATAAACCGATTCTTTGGGCAGATAGTGTTTCATTTCTCCGTTATGGACTACCGTTTTGTTTTTGCGCCAGTTGGCCAGTTTTTTCATATAGGCCTGGGCCTCTTTCTGCTGGTCGGTAAGGCCTTCGCCGGTGAAAGCATTGGTATTATCGTCTGGCCATCCGCCGGGAAAATCTTTGCGCAACATCCCATCACCGTCGCTTTTGCGACCTGTCATCAGGATTTCGCCCCCATAATAAACTTGCGGAATACCGCGTGTGGTCATCAGGTAGGCCATTGCCAGTTTGAATTTGCTAAAATCTTCACGAACGGCGGTAAAGAAACGTTCGGTATCGTGGTTATCGGCAAAAACCACCAGGTTATCGGCTTCGGGATATTCGAAGTCGAGGGCAAGGGTTTCGTAAAGGCGCATTATGCCGGTGTCCCATCCTTCGTTTTCAGTAAATGCCTTGACGATGGCATCCTGAATTGGGAAATCCATCAGGCTGGGCAAACATGAGGTGTAGCCATTTTCATTTTTTTTGCCACGTTGCCAGTACGATACCAACGACGGATTGGTGTGCCACTGTTCGCCCACGATGTTGAATTTTGGGTATTCGTTCAACACCTGACAGGTCCAGTCGGCCATCATGTGTTGGTCGGGGTAGGGGTAAGTATCCATTCTGATTCCGGCAAGCCCAACATATTCGATCCACCAGATTGAATTTTGAATCAGATATTTGGCTACAAATGGGTTGCGTTGGTTCATATCGGGCATCGAAGAGACAAACCAGCCATCGGCCATTTCATCGAAATCGGCTTTTGAAACATAAGGATCTTGAAGAACGGTTTTTCGGTGAGTGGTAATTCCATAGTTGGGCCAGCCGTTAAGCCAGTCTTTCATTGGCATATCTTTCATCCACCAGTGGTTCGAGCCGCAGTGGTTGAAAATCATGTCCATCACCATTTTGATTCCCTTTTTACGGGCATCGTCGCTCAGTTTCTTATAATCTTCGTTGGAGCCAAACCGGCGGTCGACACGATAAAAATCGGTGGTGGCATAGCCGTGATATGAAGCATGTTCCATGTCGTTTTCGAGAACCGGGTTCAGCCATATTGCAGTATAGCCCTGATCGTGAATATAATCGAGATGGTTGTTAATCCCTTTCAGGTCGCCGCCGTGACGGTCGTACTGCTCGTTACGGTTATACTTGTCGGGCATACCTGCTATCTGGTCGTTCGACAAATCGCCGTTGGCAAAGCGATCGGGCATGATAAGGTACATGGCATCGCTGTTGTTAAAGCCATCGCGGTTGGCAGAGCCTTGTTCGCGTGCTTTCAACTCGTAATTGTAGGTGAAAACGGTTTTTCCGTTGGATTTAAATAAAATATCGAATTTCCCCGGTTGGGTGTTGTCGGCCAGTCGCAAATCGATAAAAAGATAGTTGGGATTTTCGACCGATGTAACCGCAACAATCTCGACTCCGGTATAGTTTATTTCGGGTTTTGTCTTCGAGATATCTGTCCCGTGGACCATCAGTTGCAATTCGGGATTTTTAAATCCTGTCCACCAAAATGGGGGTTCAACATGGTCGAGGGTGGGTTTTACGGCTGCGAAGAGGGTGGATACGACCATCATCATCAGCACGGGAAACATCAGAATACGTTTGTTCATCGTTATTTTTTTAAAGGTGAAACAATTGAACTACCAGATTTTGCAGTTAGTTCTTTACCGTAAAGTTCGAATTCCAGGTCGTGTGCCGAATGGTTTTCGATTGTAAGCTGTTCTTTTTCAACTTTGACTTTGATTGTTGCATTTCGGAAATTGATACGAAACGCAAATGATTTCCATGTTTTGGGAATAAAAGGGGCAAAGTGCAACCGGTTGTTCTGAACCCGCATGCCACCAAACCCTTGCACAAATGCCATCCAGGTGCCGCCCATCGAGGTGATATGACAGCCATCCTCGGTGTCGTTGTTGTAATCGTCGAGGTCGAGACGGGCTGTCCGGAGATACATTTCGTACGCCTTCTCTTCGTTGCCAATCAGCGCTGCCAAAATGGTATGGATACATGGCGAAAGCGATGATTCATGTACCGTCAGCGGTTCGTAGAAATCGAAATGGCGCGCAATGGTTTCTACGTCATATTCGGGTTCGAACAGATAGAAACTCTGGAGCGTGTCGGCCTGTTTGATGTAGGGCGAACGAAGAATTCGGTCCCACGACCAGTTTTGGTTGATGGGGCGCTGCCCGGCTGGAATAGATGAAACGGGTCTTAAATCTTTGTCGAGGAACCCATCCTGTTGGAGATAGATATTACGCTTCGGATCGAAGGCGAAATAAATTTTTTCTGCAATATCTCTCCATTTGGCCGTTTCAGTGGCTTCGTCAAACTTCCATTTTTGCGCCAACGCGGCATATTCGACCGGATATTCTTTCTTCAGATAATTAACTGCCTCCAACGTATATTCCAATGTCCACTGGGCGATACGGTTCGTGTGGAAATTGTTGTTGACATTGTTTTCGTATTCGTTGGGGCCGGTCACGCCGAGCATCACGTATTGCTGCTTTTCTTCCGACCAGTTGACCCGCTGTGCCCAGAACCGTGAAATTCCAAGCAGCACTTCAAATCCTTTGGGAAGAAGATAACTTCTGTCGCCGGTGTACCGGATATAATCGTAAATGGCAAAGGCGATAGCGCCATTCCGGTGAATCTCTTCAAACGTAATTTCCCATTCGTTGTGGCACTCTTCGCCGTTGATGGTAACCATCGGGTAGAGTGCCGCCCCGTCGGTGAATCCCAGTTTCGCTCCGTTTTCGATGGCTTTTTGCAAATGTTTGTGGCGGTAGGCCAGCAAGTTTTGCGACACCTGCTGTGGCGCTGTGGCAAGGTAGAACGGAAGACAGTAGGCTTCGGTATCCCAATAGGTAGAGCCGCCGTACTTTTCGCCAGTGAAGCCTTTCGGCCCAATATTCAATCGTTCGTCTTCGCCGGTATAGGTTTGCTGCAACTGGAAAATGTTGAAACGGATGCCTTGCTGGGCTGCAACATCGCCTTCGACAACGATGTCGCTGGTTTCCCATTTTTTCAGCCATGCGCGCGAATGTTCGTCGAGCATCGCATCGAAACCTTTCCGGTATGCCGTATCGAGGTGTTGGAGGGCTGTTTCAACAAGTTTATCTTTCGAACAATATTCCGACGACAGGTTCACCCCATATTTTTCAATGGTGATGGTTTCGCCTTCTGATATTTGAAGCGGAATAATATTGGCGATAAACTTATTGCGTTCTTCGAGATCGGCCGTAAACTGCTGTTCAGTCCTGTTTTTGAAAACTTTGATCTTCATCCCTGAACAGACATGGAAAAAGGTTTTTCTCACTTCGGCGGTTACCCAACCGGTTCCGGGAGCTACCGATTTCTTTACCTCTTCCCAGAATTTTTCGTCATAGTTCGAATCCTGATTGACGATGTCGAAATCGATATAGGGGATAAACGTTATTTTACTGTTGAAATTCAGTGCTTTTACTGAATATCGGATAGCCCCGGTTTCGGAATGCACAATGCTCAGGAACCGTTTTGACTCTACTTCAATCTGCTTCCCTGACGGAAGTTCGGCTTTGAAACTGCGCGAGAGTACGCCAACTTGCATGTCCAGTTCGCGGCGGAATGAAAGCACTTTGGCTTTGTGAAGATCGAGAAATTCGTTCCCTATTTTAATGTCGATGCCAATCCAGTTGGCTGCATTGAGCACTTTGGCGAAATATTCGGGATAGCCGTTTTTCCACCAACCCACGCGGGTCTTGTCGGGATAGTAAACTCCAGCCACATAATTCCCCTGTAGTGTTTCGCCGCTAAAGCGTTCCTCGAAGTTGGCACGATGTCCCATCCGGCCATTCCCGAGGCTCATCAGGCTTTCGCTGATTTTATTGTTTTCAGGAAAGAACCGGTCTTCGATAACTTTCCATTCGTGGTGTACAATATAGTTTTTCATATTCAACAGAGTTAAAAAAACGGGTTATTGTTCCGTTGGGAACCAGCTCCGTAATTTTTCGATATCCAACTCTTGAAATCCTTCGATTAGCCGGTCGGCACCTCGCAGGTTTTCTGCGCTGCCAACGCCCACAACCCGCATTCCGGCGTTGAGGGCGGCCTCTATTCCGGCCTGAGCATCTTCGAAAACCAGGCACGAACCGGCTGCATAGCCCAGTTCGGCTGCTCCTTTCAAAAAAACTTCGGGATCGGGTTTGGCATTCGATACTTTGTTGCCATCGATAATGGCATCGAATTTTTCTTTTAACCCAATCTTTTCCAGAATCATTGGTGCGTTTTTACTGGCCGAACCGAGAGCGATTCCTATTTTTTCGGCCCGTAGCTGGTCAAGAAAACGGGTTACGCCCGGTAAAATTTCTTCATTGGTCATTTTTGTGACATAGTCAACATAAATCTTATTTTTCCGGTCCGCAAGCTCCTGTTTCTGTTGCTGCCCTAGTTCGATACCTCCGGTTTCGAGCAAAATGTCGAGCGATTGCATTCGGCTGACACCCTTTAATTTTTCATTGTCCTCCTCCGAGAAGAAGAACCCCAATTCATCGGCAATCTGTTTCCAGGCGATGTAATGGTATTTGGCGGTGTCGACAATAACGCCGTCGAGGTCGAAAAGACAGGCTTTTATGGGTGAACTTTTACTCATTTAATCTGTAATTTTTTCCCTGATAAATAGTACTGAGAGGCCGGCGATAATCATCGATACCCCGGCAACACCCAGCATCACAATAGCTTTTCCGCCGAAGAGTGTCAGGAGCGAAGCCCCGAGCAAACCGGCTGCAATTTGTGGGATAGTAATGGTAGCATTGAAAATACCCATGTAAACACCCATTTTATCGGCTGGCAAGGATGCCGAAAGGATGGCATAAGGCATGGCAAGCACGGCAGCCCAGGCAATACCTACGGCAATCATCGCATAAATGAGCGTGTACTGATCTTTGATAATCGTCATTGAAATCAACCCGATTCCACCGATTACCAGCGATGAGAGGTAAATGGTCTTACGGCCGAAGCGGTTGGCAAACCGGGCCATAACGATGGAGAACAAAGCGCCAAAAAGGCTGTACATGGCAAAAATAACACCTACCCAGTTGCCTGCTTCGTTATAGGCCTGCGAGGTTGAGTCGCCCGGCAAGGTATTCCAGACATGCTGGGCCACGCCGGGGGTGGTGTAAACCCACATCATAAAAAAGGCAAACCACGAGAAAAACTGAACGATGGCCAGCTGCCACATGGTAGATGGGATATTCTTAATCAGCTCTGAGAACGATGTTTTTTGGATAACCGGTTCCAGGCTGTGGTAGCGGGCATACTCTTCCGGCGGATACTCGCGTGTTGTGAAACTTGTTATGATTACCGAAGCAAGCAATACTGCTCCTCCAATGTAGAAAGACCAGATTACCGTTGAGGCAACTTTTTCCCCTTCGGCCGGAATATTTGAAACCCCAAACCAGGTAAGCAGAAATGGCAAAATTGAACCGATTACAGCACCGGTATTAATAAGAAAACTCTGAATAGAATAACCGATGTTTCGCTGTTCTTCGCCAACCATATCGCCAACCAGTGCGCGGAAGGGCTGCATGGTAACATTGAACGAGGTATCCATGAAAAGCAACATGGTGGCTCCAAAAAAGAGTGGCGGCAACAGATGGGCGAAGAACTCGGAGTTGGGCATGAATAACATAGCCAGTGCCGAAGCAATTGCCCCGCCCAGAATAAACGGTATCCGTCGTCCGAGCCTCGTCCAGGTTTTATCGCTCGATAGACCGACTATTGGTTGTACAATAAGTCCTGCCAAAGGAGCAGCAAGCCAAAAGTAGCTTAGGTGTTCCACCTCTGCGCCCAGGGCCGATAATATTCGGCTTGTGTTTCCGTTCTGCAGAGAGTAGCCAATCTGAACACCCATGAACCCAAAGCTCATGTTCCAGATCTGCCAAAAGGAGAGATGTGGTTTTTTAGCCATAATTTGAATTTTGAATTAACGAACTTTTCAAACCTTGTAAAAGCCTGATAAATCGCAAAAATTTACAAATGACAAATTAAAAAGAAAAGACAACATCCAGACGGATATTGTATCAGAGAGGAAATAGTGATTGATTTTCGTTTACAAAAATAGGAAAATACTACTGTAAAATCCAAGCGCTAAATGCTTTTGAATCAAAAAAATATCAAAATTTATCTCCGCAAACGTTTGCATTGCGCTTTTGATGATTATATTTTTTTGGTCGATTCGCGCAAGACCAGGTTGGTTTCGATAAAATAGGTCTTATAATCGCCCGAATCGCTTGTCTGAATCCGTTCCAAGAGTACTTGAGCCGCTTTTACGCCCATTTCGTAGCCATGCTGATTCACGGAACTGAGTGTTGGGGTGGTAATGTCCGAGAAGAATCCAGCCGAAAATCCGATAACTTCTACTTTCTTAGGTACCGGAACCGACATTTGATTCAATGTTTTCAATACCCCAACAGCGGTATGGTCGTTCACGGTAAAAATACCGTCGGGAGGAATGGGAAGCTGCATCAATTTACGAGTGGCAGCGCCCGAAAGTTCGAACGTGTCGGCTATCATCACATACTCTTCCCTAAACGGTAGATTATTGTCGGTTAAGGCTTTTTTGTACCCTTCGAGCCTTTTGATCCCAATGCCCAGTGACGATGGTGCCGTTAAGTGGGCAATATATTTACACCCGTTGTCAATCAGATGTTGGGTGGCATTGTAAGCAGCTTTCATGTCGTCAATTATCACATTGTCGGCATCGAAATTCTCAGGAACGCGGTCAAAAAAGACAATTGGCACTCCATTTTCCCTGAGGTTCATCAGGTGCGAACAGTCGTGTGTTTCTTTCGAAATGGAGACCAGCGCCCCTTCAACGCGGTTGGAGAGGAGAGCCTGGGTATTGATGATCTCACGGCTGTAATTCTCATTCGACTGGCAAACCATCACATTGTAGCCAGCGTCGTAGGCTACATCTTCAATCCCGCTGATTACTGACGAAAAAAAGAAATGGACAATTTGCGGGATGATTACGCCGATGGTTTTGGTCCGGCTGTTTTTAAGTGAAAGGGCGACTGCATTAGGTTTGTATCGCAGTTTGGCAGCCATCTCGTTGACCGCCTCTTTCGTTTCGCGGCTAATATCGGGATGATCTTTCAGCGCCCTGGAAACCGTTGATGCCGATATTCCCAGAGCTTTTGCAATATCTTTTATCGTCGCCGGAGTGTTCATCTGTTATAAGTTACATCTGGTCTACAAATGTAAAATAATTAAGTTGATTGTTTAAATAACAAACACCGGGCCATGCTTTCTCTGTCAAAATCAACCAAAAGTTAAAAAATGTTGTAAAACATGTTTACTGCAAACGTCACCGCAAACGTTTGCATATCATTTTCGTGTCAATGAGCTGTTAAGGGTGTATTAAATAAATGTTAAGATGTCTTACTTTCGCCGAATAAAATGGCGAAATAATAGGTATCAGAAAGGATTATTGATTGATTTTCAGAATTATATGTATTTAACGTTTATTATGATACTAAATGTTTAACCATGATTTATGAACCAATAATTAGATGCTCATGAAAATTAAGTTTTTTAACATGAAGTCGGTTTGGCTTTTCCTGTTCGCGATGATTTCACTATCGGTCGCAGCGCAGGAAAGATCAATCAGCGGAACAGTTTCCGATGCTTCAACCAAAGAACCACTTATCGGTGTGACCGTTTTAGTTGAGGGAACCTTTACTGGGACAGTTACCGATTTTGATGGAAATTACACTATCAAAGTTGAATCCGGCAAAAATCTCGTCTTTTCATTTGTCGGATATCAGGCTCAAACCATTGCAGTGGGCCAGCAATCGAAAATCGATGTATCTCTTGCTCTCGAAACCAGGGGTTTGGATGAAGTAGTGGTCATTGGCTATGGTCAGGTAAAAAAATCTGACGCTACCGGTTCGGTTGTTGCCATCGATTCAAAGAGCTTTAATAAAGGTGCCATTACTTCAGCTCAGGACCTTTTAGTAGGGAAGAGTGCCGGTGTGGTTATTACGACTTCAGGCGGTGCACCTGGTAGCGGCTCAACTATCCGTGTACGTGGTGGTTCATCGCTGAATGCTTCAAACGACCCGTTAATTATTATCGATGGTGTTGCGCTCGACAACAATAATATTGCCGGTAGCAGCAACTTCCTTTCGTTTGTAAACCCCAACGATATCGAAACTTTTACCGTATTAAAAGATGCCTCGGCAACTGCAATTTATGGTTCGCGTGCCTCAAACGGTGTTATTTTGATTACCACCAAGAAAGGAAAAGCAGGCTCTCCTTTCCGTGTAAGCTATAATGGAAACTTTGGTGTAGCCAGCCCAATCAAATACCTCGATGTATATTCGGGAGACGAAATGCGTCAGATTGCATTGGATAAAGTTAACTCAGGCCTTTTTGATGCTTCAACGCTGAGCAAGCTGGGTTCAGAAAATACCAACTGGCAGAAAGAGATTTTCCGCACGGCCATCACTCACGACCATAATGTAAGTTTTTCAGGCTCTGCCGATGTACTTCCATATCGTGTTTCGCTGGGTTATACCTCGCAGGATGGTATCATGAAAAACACCGACATGCGACGCTATACCGGTTCTATCAGCCTCGATCCGGTTGCGCTTAATGGCAATCTGAAAATTAACCTGAATGCCAAAGGGATGTATTCGGACCATAATTATGGCGATACCGGCGCTCAAGGTTCAGCATTGAATATGGACCCAACTCAGCCTATCAAGGATGGCAATGCCAATTCTGATGGTTACTTCCAGTGGCCCAACTACGGGGCCAATCTTGGTACGCCCAACCCGGTTGAGCAGTTGATGGCTGCTGACAATAAGTCGACGGTTAAGCGTTTGATAGCCAATGCGCAGTTTAACTATCGTCTGCCTTTTCTTCCTGAATTGCAGGCTAACCTGAATGTTGCGAAAGACCATGCTGTCAGCGAAGGCCACAATATCCGTCCTACCACTTCGCCTTCAACACTTACAGCACCGCTTTGGGGTAGAGTGAGCAACTATAGCGGCGAGAACTTTAACGATCTGTTCGACTTCTATTTGAATTACAATAAAGAGTTCGAAAGCATTCGCAGCCGTGTGGATGCTACTGCCGGTTACTCATGGCAGCACTTCCTCCGCAAAGGGAAAACATTGACCCACGGTGTCGAAGATTTGAACCACCCTTATCAGGAAACTGAAAATTCGTCATTCATTACCGAGAACTATCTGGTATCGTTCTTCGGCCGTTTGAACTATACTTTTGCCAATCGTTATCTGTTTACATTGACTGTCCGTAACGATGGTTCAAGCCGCTTTTCCGGCGACAACCAGTGGGGTCTTTTCCCATCGGCTGCTTTTGCATGGAAAATTAAAGAAGAATCGTTCCTGAAAGATGTGGATGCTGTTTCTGACCTGAAACTTCGTTTAGGTTGGGGTTTAACCGGTCAGCAGGATATTGGTAACGACTATCCGGCACAGGCCACTTACATTGCTTCGGCTGCAGGGTCATATTACCCAATCGACGGGATGTTCAGGCCAACATTGCGCCCCAATGCCTACGACCCTGATATTAAATGGGAAGAGACTGACACCAAAAACATTGGTTTGGATTTTGGTTTTGCAGACAACCGTATTACCGGTTCAATCGACCTTTACAAACGTGTAACCAACGATTTGCTCAATACCGTTACCATCCCGACAGGTAGCAATTTTTCCAATACATTGCTTACCAATGTTGGCAGCCTCGAAAACAAAGGGGTTGAGTTTACGCTCGATGTAATGCCAATTTCGAAGCAGGATATGTCGTTAAACATTGGTTTTAACCTGACATATAACGAGAATACCATTACCAAATTATTGCTCACCGACGATCCGGATTATATCGGTATCCTTTACGGCGATGCGTTCACAGGCCAGAAACAGGTTACCCGCGTGGGCTATCCTGCCTATTCGTTCTTTGTAAACAAACAGGTTTATGGTCAGGATGGAAAACCAATCGAAGGTCTTTATGAAGATCTTTCAGGTGAAGGTGGTGCCGTCAATGGCGACAACAATGACAAGTATATCTACAAAGATCCGGCACCCGATTTCCTTCTTGGTCTTTCGGCCCGTTTCAACTATAAGAACTTCGATTTTTCTGCATCAGCCCGTGCAAGCATCGGTAACTATGTATACAATGGCGTATCGGCAGGAGCCTCTTACGATCAGGTTTACCAGATTGGTTACTGGAAAAACTTCACGAAATATCTTACCGAACACAACTTCGTGAAACGTCAGTTTACCAGCGACTATTTTGTTGAAAATGGCTCGTTTATGAAACTCGACAACATCAGTGCCGGTTATACTTTCAACAATCTCTTCGAAAAGATTTCTGCCCGTGTAAGTTTTACGGCTCAGAACATCTGGACTGTAACCAAATACAAAGGACTCGATCCTGAAGTTTCCGGAGGGATCGACAACAATATCTATCCGCGTCCCCAGGTATTTATTCTTGGGCTTAACGTAAACTATTAATCATCTAATAGCAAAGCATTATGAATAAGAATATTTTAAAAATAGCAGTTGTTCTTGCCGCACTGATTTTTGGTTCGTGCGTAAAGGACCTTGATGTAACTCCGAAAGACCCGGATACCATTATGGCTGGCAACCTGAAAAACGACCCTGTTTATATGAAACAGGTGTTGGGTAAAATATATGCCAGTTTTATCATTGCCGGTCAGGGTGCCAATGGCGGTGCCGATATCAGTGCCCCCGACGAAAACTTCTTTACCACTTCGAGGGCACTTTGGAACCTTCAGGAAATTACCACTGACGAAGCCATTTGCGGATGGGGCGATGCTGGTATCTCCGACCTCAACACCCAGACGTGGAGCCCGAGTAATCCATTCCTTACCGCTCTTTATCAGCGTTTGGGGTTGAGCATTACTTATGCCAACGACTTCATTAAGCTCACTGACGGAAACACAGATCCCGACATTATGCGTTTCAATGCTGAAGCTCGATATCTGAGGGCGCTGGCTTACTACTATTTCATGGATTTGTTTGGCAATCCTCCTTTTACCACCGAAGCCGATGGTGTAGGTAAATTCTATCCCAAACAGATTGAAAGGGCAAAGCTGTTCAACTACGTCGTAAGCGAACTTCATCAAATTGAAGATAAACTTGGCGAACCTAAATTCTCTTACCCACAGGCCGACAAAGCCGCTGCATGGATGTTGCTGGCCCGCGTTTACCTCAATGCCGAGGTTTACACCGGTACCGCCAAATGGGACAGCTGTAAAATCTATACCGATAAGGTTATCAATAGCGGAAAATATTCGCTGGCAACTAATTATCGTCAGAATTTCAGTGCCGACAACGATAGCCGTCGTAATCCGGAAATGATTTTTGCATGGGAACAGGACGGGACAAACACACAGGGTTATGTTGGAACAACTTTCCTTATCGAATCGAGCAGCGACTCTCGTTATATCCGTGCGGAAGATTTCCACGGTTTAACCTCGAATACCAACTGGAACGGTAACCGTGCCCGTAAACAATTCATGAATGTGTTGGTCGACACGCTGGCTACCTACGGAAATGTTCCGGTTCCGGCTACCGATACCCTCTTCAAAGCCAGCAAAGATAAACGTGTGCTGATTAAAATGAAGAAAAGCATGGATATCCCAAGTGCATCATCGAGTGGCGATTATGGTATTGGTGTTTACAAATTCACCGCCCGCAATGCCGATGGCAGTCAGGCCGCCAGTTACAATGCAGCTTATGCCAGTACCGATTTCCCGGTGTTCCGTTTGGCCGATGCTTACCTGATGAGAGCTGAAGCACTCTTCAGAAAAGGCGATGTTAGCGGAGCTGTTGCCGATGTCAATCTTATCAGGAGCCGGGCATTTGGTGATGCCAGTGGCAATATTACCGCTGCCCAGCTTACTGCCCAGTTCCTGCTTGACGAACGTTGCCGCGAATTTTATTACGAGGCTCAACGCCGTACCGACCTTGTCCGTTTTGGCAAATTCACCGGAGGTGATTACAAATGGCAATGGAAAGGCGGAACTTTTGCAGGCGCATCTACTTCAAGCCACCTGAATCTTTTCCCGATTCCGGGCGACGAAGTGGCAGCTAACCCCAATATGAAGCAAAATCAGGGTTACTAACCATTAAAAAGAATTGACAATGAAAAAGAATTTTATAAAATATCTGACATTCATTGGGTTAATCGCCCTGGTGGTTTCGTGCCAGAAGGACGAGGAAAAAGTGTATTTGCTTGAAAACCCAGCCGCTCCATCGATTGTTACCATGCCCAACCTGACACTGGTTCGTGGCGATGCATCCAAAACAATCGAGTTCATTGCCGAACCGGTTAACCCCGGATTTCAGGCATCAGCCAACTATTTCCTGGAAGCAGCCAAAAGCGGAACCAGTTTTGCCGATCCGGTTACGATTTTTACCGGCTTCCATGTCGATAACATCAAGATGACGGTTAGCGAACTCAACACCCTCTTGCTTAAAAAGTTTGATGGCGATGTGGCTACATCAGTCGATTTTCGTATCCGTTCGGTATTGGTAGTCGATGCCGGTACAGGTGCTGCCGGAACTAGCAGCAATCCGTTTGAATACATCTCGGAAGTTAAGACTGCCAGTGTTACTCCTTACGGATTAACTCGCCTCGATTTGATCAACTCTCTGCTTGCTCAGAAAATCGAATCGGCCAAAGGCGATGGGGTCTATTCCGGTCTTGTTAAAGTGGACAAAACCAAGCCCTTTACATTGAAAGATCCCGACGCAAACATTGTGTATGGTGACAATGGCGGTGTTTTGGCTGTAAACGGTACTGGAATTATTACCCCCGAAAACGGCTGGCAGATATTGGAAGTCGATGTGAATAAATTGACATACAAATTCACAGATAACCGTATCGGTTTGGTGGGTTCGGCTACGCCAAATGGCTGGGATGCCCCTGACCAGAAGATGGATTACAATGCCAAAACAGGTACATGGTCTATTACCCTCGACCTGGTGGCGGGGATGATTAAATTCAGGAAAAACGACAGCTGGTCGTGGAACATGGGCCTTGCCGATTCAGGTGCCCCCGGCGAATTGAAACAAGGCGGAGTAGGGAATGATATTCCTGTTACTGAAGCCGGTAACTATACGGTTACATTCACCATCCTTAGCGATGCTGCCGGAACTTATAAATTGGTGAAGAACTAATTGGTACAAACATTTTAAACGAACATAAATGAAAAAAAATATCATTGGCAGATGGGTGGCCGGCTTTGCAGTAGCAATAGCCATATTTGCCTCCTGTACGCAGGAAATGTCTGAGGTCCGTCTCGATCCGGCTTTAGGTACAACCCAGTCGCAAACCATCACATCCGATTCGGCTACCGTAGTGGGTTACGTCGTGGCACAAGGCGATGGCTTCACCGAGAAGGGTATTTGCTACGCAACTACGCCCAATCCGACTATCGATAACAATAAAAAGGAGTATACCGGAGCGATGAACACGGCAACATTTGCCGTTCGTCTGGGTGGTCTGGCCTATGCAACCAAATATTATGCACGGGCCTATGCCATTGGCAACAACACGGTGATATATGGTCCGGAGCTGACCTTCACGACCAAGCCGGTGGTTCCGATGCTGACCACTGCTGCCATCACCGACATTACCGGAAAAACAGCTAAAGGCGGTGGCGCCGTTACTGTGGCAGGTGGTGCCGATGTTACCGAACGTGGTATTGTTTGGGGAACAAGTCAAAACCCGACTGTTTCGAACAGCAAAACCAGCGATGGAAAAGGATTGGGAGCGTTTACCAGCAACATTACCGCTCTTCGTGGCAATACCAAATACTATGTCCGTGCTTATGCTACCAACAGTGCAGGTGTAGGTTATGGTCCGGAAGTTAGTTTTACCACTCCAATCGATCTTCCTGAAGCGGTTACTACCAAGATTGAAGAGATAACCAAAACTTCGGCCAAGGTTCTGGGCGAAGTAACCCTCGATGGTGGCGCTGCAGTTACTGCCCGCGGTATCGTAATTGGCTCGTCCGAAAACCCAACGTTGAGTGATCAGGTAATTACATCAGGCAACGGAGTCGGTTCATTTACCATTGAACTTACCGGTTTGGCCAAGAATACCAAATACCATGTTCGTGCTTATGCAACCAACAGTTTGGGAACCGCTTACGGCGAAAACAAATCGTTTACTACGTTGGGCGACAACCTCACCTGGTATGTCCCCGGCGATTATGTTGCCGCTTCGTACCCTGGCAGCACGCTTGCCAACTGGAGCCCGGACAAATCTCCGATGATCAAGAGCACCATCAGCGATCCCGATAATTTGGAAGGCTATGTTTATATGTCTGCTGCATCCAATTCGTTCAAGATTACATCTGAAGCAAGCTGGGGCGGAACCAACTATGGCGACGGCGGTGCCGGTAAATTAAGTGCCACCGGCGACAACCTCAGCCGTGGTACCGGTTTCTATAAAATTAAGGTGAATGCGGCTACCCTCGACTATAGCATGGTTGCCTTGAACTGGGGTGTAATTGGTTCAGCACCAACTGTAGGTGCCGAATGGAATACTGAAACTCCACTCGCTTATTCAGCTGCTAACCACGTTTGGAGAGGCGTCGTTAACTTCAAGGTGGGTGAATACAAATTCCGAGGCGGCGATTGGGATTACAACTATGGCTTAGGCGACGCTGCCGGCACGTTGAAACACGATGGTGCTAATATCCCAATCACCGAAGCCGGCGATTACCATATCGAACTCGACCTGAGCACTCCGCATGCCTATACATACAAACAGTATAGCTGGGGCTTGAGTGGCGATGCCCAGGGAAGCTGGTCAACCGATAAGAACATGACATGGGATGCAACCAAAAAAGTCTTTACCATTACTGTCGATTTGGTGGTAGGGGCAGTGAAATTCCGTGCCAACGACGATTGGGCAGTTAACTATGGCGGGGCTCTTGATGCACTTACCCCCGGCGGCGACAATATTGCCATTGGTACAGCCGGCAACTATACCATCACTTTCGATCCATTTGGGTTGAAAGCTACGGTTACTAAAAATTAATTCAGAGTTAGATAGCTTGCTGCAGAGGAGGGTTTCCGGCCCTCCTCTCCCGGCAAATACAAGAAAGACTTTTTGTTCATGTTAAGTTGGCAGGCGGTGTAATTCCGCCGATTGGGCAAACCATCAGTTTTTTTGAAGGCACATGCTCAATTAGTTAGTAGTTTGGAAGTCTATGTTGGAAAGGGTGTCAGGTTACTGACACCCTTTTTTGTTTCCCGTTTCAGAACAATAACCGCAACTTATGCCAATGGTCGAAATCTTTTGCCGGGCTTTTAGGAAGAACAATAAAATGATAGCTTTGTACCAGATAACCAACTTCAAAATTTTTGATCTATTTTTATCAGGGCAACACTTGTTGCGCTCTTTACGAAAACCAATAGCTATGATACGTCGCAAACTGACCAGAATCTTTACTACGATTTTACTGTCGTCAATTGTTTTTTCTGCTTACTCACAATCGTTGCCTAACGGACAGGAGGCCAAATATAACCCGGTGCTTACCGCAGTCCCTTTTCTGACCATCTCGCCCGATGCCCGTCACAGCGCGATGGGCGATGCCGGGGTGGCTACTTCGCCCGATGCCAATGCACAACACTGGAACCCCTCGAAGTATCTGTTTGTTCAGGATCAGTTTGGGGTATCGCTCTCCTATACTCCCTGGTTGCGCGACCTGGTAGATGGAATTAACATGGCTTATCTGGCAGGCTATTACCGGATCGACAACAATCAGGTTATCGGCTCTTCGTTCCGCTATTTTGCCATGGGCGATATCAAACTGGTCGATCAGTCGGGTACTTTTCAGAATATGGTTTCGCCCAACGAGTTTGCCTTCGATGTCAGCTATTCTCGACGTCTCTCCGAAAACTGGTCGGGAGGCGTGGCTTTCCGTTACATACGGTCTGACCTTTTTAGCGGGCTGACTGCCGAAGCCAACGAAGCCATGAGTTCCTTCGCAGCCGATATCTCCTTCTTTCGTACCAAAAGTTGGATGAGCGAAAACAACAAAAACAGATCGCTGGCCTACGGGATTAACATTTCGAATATCGGCGGCAAAATGGATGACGAACTGTTTCTGCCAACCAATCTTCGTTTGGGAACCAGTTATGCTACCGATCTAAGTACTAACCATATGCTTTCCTTTTCGCTCGATTTGAATAAACTGCTTGTTCCAACACCGTCGCAGTCTATCGAGACCGACAGTGAGGGTGGAATTATCATCCTGCCGAACGACAACAGCAATCAATCGGCCATTGGCGGTATCTTTTCCTCGTTTGGCGATGCTCCCGGTGGTTTCAAGGAAGAGATGCAGGAGATCAATATCGGGCTGGGCGCGGAGTACACTTATCATCAACAGTTTTCGCTCCGAATGGGTTATTTCTACGAGAATGAATTCAAAGGTAACCGCAACTTTGTAACAACAGGTGTTGGAATGAAGTTAAAATCGTTTGCCATCGATTTATCCTATATTATCCCTACCATCAACAACAGCCCTATGGCCAACACTTTCCGCTTCAGTTTGCTGATGAATATCGATACATTCAGCAGATAAGAGCCTGAAGATACCGGGCTGACTTTGATTGACAAATTAGCTTTCAATCAATTGGGACAAGGCAGAAGGTTATTGGTAAAGATGAGTGTAAGTCACAATTTTTGCTACTTTCAGTGCAAATTTGGGCAACAAAATGTCCGGTTCAAATGGCCTTTAGGTGAAAGACAAGTATCAGATTAGCGAGACCTGGATCAAAGCCTCAATCATTGGAACGATTTGGGCCGCTTCAGAAATTGTGCTTGGCAGTTTCCTGCACAACCTGAAAGTCCCTTTCAGTTCCAATATCCTCACCGGCATCGGGATTGTTATTTTGATATCGGCCAGCTATATCTGGACCGGCAGAGGGCTCTTTTGGCGTGCCGGATTGATTTGTGCCCTGATGAAAACCATGTCGCCCAGTGCGGTCATTTTCGGGCCAATGATTGCCATCTTCAGCCAGGCGCTGCTGCTCGAACTCTCCGTGACACTGTTGGGCAAATCGATGGCCGGTTTTGTTATAGGTGCCATTCTGGCCATGTCGTGGAACCTTTTTCAGAAAATCCTCAATTATATCATCTTCTACGGTTTCAGTATTGTTGAGGTCTATACCAATCTGTTACAGTATGCCCAAAAACAGTTCGACATTCGTTTCGACATTGTCTGGCTACCTATTCTGGTGCTCTTCGTCATCTATGGAATAAATGGGGTGATATCGGCCGTTATTGGAATACGTGTTGGGCGAAAACTACTGGATCAGCCCACCTTACATGATGATTCGGTTTACAAAAGGAAGGTGGATATCGATTTCAACCGCCGTACCCACCATTTCAACTATTCCATTGTTTGGCTCCTTGTCGATCTGATATTTATGGTTGGGGCACTGGTGTTGCTCAATTATACCTTATGGCAGGTCTGGGCACCGCTTATCCTGCTGATGGTGGTCATTTGGGTGATGCGTTACAAGAGGGCCCTGCGACAACTTTCAAAACCACGGTTCTGGGTCTCCTTTGTTATCATCACCATGCTCACCGCTTTTGTTTTCAATCAGATACAGTCGGGTACGCTAGCAGGCGGGTTAATGATTGGCCTCCAGATGAATGTTCGTGCGGTGATGATTATCCTGGGCTTCTCGGTTCTTGGTACCGAACTCTATAACCCGGCGATTCGCGGGTTTTTTATGCGTTCCTCCTTTAAACAGTTGCCGCTAGCCCTCGAGCTGTCGTTCGAAAGCCTGCCTTCGATGATTGCCAATATCCCCGAACTAAAAGCGATCCTTCGAAACCCGGTAGCCGTAATCCACCGCATTGTCCTTCAGGCCGAATCTCGTCTGGATGAAATCAAAAAGCAGCTCTCGCGACAAGTATTTATCATTACCGGGCCGGTAGGTTCAGGCAAAACCACGCAAATACTGAAGGTGGCCGAACTACTGGTCAATGGAGGGGTAGCCGTTGGGGGTATCTTCTCTTCCAGGCTGATGGATGGCGATTCCACCGTGGGTTATCATGTGGTCGATCTCCGTACCGGCGAGAACGCCCCGTTTCTGCAATTGGCCAATGATAGCGATACCAACAGAATAGGCCGTTACACCTACCTGCCCGAAGGTGTGGAATGGGGTAACCGTATGCTGGACCGCGATGCCGGCAAGGTCCCGGTGATGGTAATTGACGAGGTCGGCAAGCTCGAATTGGGCGGCAACGGCTGGGCCGACGCGGTAACCCGTTTGGTGAAGGAGCACAATTGTTGCCTTGTCCTTTCGGTACGCGATACACTGGTCGAACAGGTGATTCAAAAATGGGGGCTCGAAAACTGCACCATACTCTCGCCCGGCGAGTGGGAAAACCCTTCAGCCGCCGAAAGGATAACGACCATCGTATTGGCGCAACTGCATACCACTGCTGCAACCACAATGAATTAACCCTTCCCCTGATTTGCGGGTCCGTGATTATTTGTCTAATTTCGTTGCCCGATAACCCATCCAACAGAATGACAGATAATCGATTGGTCGCTCCCTTCCTGAAATGGGCCGGCGGAAAAAGACAAATCATCCCCCAAATCGTAGCGGCGCTTCCCGACGATTTTAGCCAATTGCACTATTTCGAACCCTTTGTTGGCGGCGGTGCACTGCTGTTTCACCTGCGCCCGTCGCGGGCCGTTATCAACGATTATAATGCCGAACTAATCAATCTCTACAACGTTATCAAAGCGCAGCCCGGCCCCCTGATCGACGCATTAAAAATTCATCGCAACGAGGCAGAATACTACTACCAAATCAGGGCGCTCGATCGCGACGATAACTACGGGCGGCTAACCGATGTCGAACGGGCTTCGCGCATTGTCTATCTGAATAAAACCTGCTACAATGGCCTTTACCGGGTCAACAGTGCCGGAAAGTTCAATGTGCCGTTTGGTCGTTACAAAAATCCCAATATCGTCAATCGAACCACCATCGAAGCCGTTAGCCGCTATCTGAACGATAACGATATTCAAATCCTGAACGGCGATTTTGACCGGGTATTGCAAATGGCCGACAGCCATTCATTCGTTTATCTCGATCCTCCTTATCATCCGCTCTCGCCAAGTTCCAGTTTTACTTCTTATGTTGGCGGTGGTTGGGGCGAAGCCGAACAGATAAGGCTTCGCGAGGCCTGCGACGGGTTAACCCGACGTGGTGTGCGTTTTCTGCTCTCCAACTCATCGGCCCCTTTTATCAAAGAACAGTACCGCCATTACCATCAGCAAACGGTAAAAGCCGGCCGTGCCCTCAATTCCGATGCCACCAAACGTGGGGTGGTCGACGAACTGCTGATTTGCAATTACCGATAACCGTTTGTACCGCTCGCTGCCAGAATCTGCAACAAATATTCCATTCTCTGCAAGCTTTTGAGTTCCCGCTGTTCGCTCTTTCCTGCAAAGCTGATTTATATTTGTAGCAACCAAATTACGCCCACGATGAAAAAGTTACTGACGTTAGCCCTGTTGTGGCTTGCTTTCCTCCCTACTGCCGGTGTGATGGCCCAGTCGCTTCCGCCCCGCGCCGAGACATTGAAAACCTTGATGCTGGTGAACGGCTATTTTATGAAAAAATATGCCGATTACACCCAACCGTCGTTTACCGACCGCGTACGCCCCAGCAACATCTGGACCCGCGGTGTCTATTACGAAGGGTTGATGGCCCTCCACCGCATCTATCCCAACGGCGACCTTTATCGTTATGCCCACGACTGGGCTGCCTTCCACAAATGGGGCATGCGCAACGGCAACACCACCCGCAATGCCGACGACTATTGCTGCGGACAAACCTATATCGACCTCTACAACATCGAACCCGATCCGGCCAAACTCACCAATATCCGTTTGTGTATCGATATGCTGGTCAATACCCCGCAAAACGACGACTGGTCGTGGATTGATGCCATACAGATGGGGATGCCGGTCTTTGCCCAGCTGGGGAAGCTAAGCAACGACCACCGCTACTACGAAAAGATGTATGCCATCTACCACCATACCAAAACCATCCACGGCGGTAACGGGCTTTACAACCCCAAAGATGGCCTCTGGTGGCGCGACAAAGATTTTGTGGCCCCCTACCGCGAACCCAACGGCGAAGATTGCTACTGGTCGCGCGGCAACGGATGGGTCTATGCCGCACTGGTACGTGTACTCGATATCCTCCCGGCCAGCGATCCCCACCGGGCCGAATACATCAACGACTTTCTGGCCATGAGCAAAGCCTTGAAAAAATGCCAGCGCGACGATGGCTTCTGGAATGTCAGTCTTCACGACCCAACCCATTTCGGCGGGAAAGAGACTACCGGCACCTCGCTCTTTGTCTACGGAATGGCCTGGGGCATCCGCAACGGATTGCTCAGCGAAGCCGAATACCTCCCCGCAGCAACTGCCGGATGGAACGCCATGGTCAGCGATGCCGTTCACCCCGACGGTTTTTTGGGCTGGGTACAGGGAACCGGCAAAGAACCCAAAGATGGTCAGCCCCTCGCGTACGATAAAGTTCCCAATTTCGAAGATTATGGGGTAGGCTGTTTCCTGCTGGCCGGCACCGAAATCTATAAACTAAAATAAAAAAGGGGCATATTCACTTATACATGAATAATACCCCTCACCAAAATCGTGGATAAATAACGAGGCAGCATACCAAGGCAGACTGAAAAGTCTGCTTTTTTTGTTCAATAGCTTGTAATTCAGCCCGGCCTTTATTATCTTCACCACAAGTTCTTAACGCCCGTTTGCCGACTAACCCTGCCTGACAAAGCAGTGTTGAACTTACCAGTTTGACGAGATGAAATAATAGAAGAATTTGAAGGATCGAAAGCTGATAACTTAATTCTATTGGGCAACTTACCTATCAATTAGTTCCTCCTGTTTGATAATAAACAATTTAACTCTTTGTCTCAATTTGGAGAAGCTAAAACAACTTACGGCATGTTTTATGATATTAAAATAAATAACAAGTTTTATAATGCAATACCTCCTTGTCACCCACGACAAGTTGATAGAATAGAAAATTATAGTGCCAAATGGGGAAACTTACATGATAACTGAGTAAGGAAAAATTAAACTTCTACAAATGAGTAAGAAAATTAACCGTAGATGATGATTTGTTAATGATACAATTTCAAACTGAATCAATATTTGCTAAAAAGCGGGTTTTAACTAATAAGAAAATGGCCTTTCTATTATATAAAATTAACTTTACAATCCAAATTCAGAATCAAACGATGACACAAAAACAACTCGAAGATTACCTCTGGGGAGCCGCCAACATTCTGCGCGGAATGATTGACGCTGCCGACTTTAAGCAATATATTTTTCCATTGCTGTTTTTTAAACGAATCAGCGATTTGTGGGACGAAGAATACAGGCTGGCGCTGGAAGAAAGCGATAACGATTTAAGTTATGCCCAGTTTGCCGAAAACCACCGCTTCCAGATTCCTGAAGGTTGCCATTGGGAAGATGTGCGAAAGAGAACTATTGATGTTGGAGCATATCTTCAAAAAGCGCTGACTGGCATTGAAAATGCCAATTTCGAAATGCTGCACGATGTGTTTGGCGACGCCCAGTGGACAAACAAACGACGGATGAGCGACGAAAAAATGCTCGACCTGATTGAGCATTTCAGCAAAATGGATTTAAGTGTGGCCAATGTGCCCCACGACATTATGGGCGAAGGCTACGAATACCTGATAAAAAAATTCGCCGACGACAGCGGACACACCGCCGCCGAGTTTTACACCAATCGCACGGTGGTAAAACTGATGACGCAGATTATCAATCCCAAAAGTAGCGAAAGCATTTACGACCCTACCTGCGGCAGTGGTGGAATCTTATTAGGTTCGGCGCTGCACCTGAAAGAACAGGGCAAGGAATACCGCACCCTGAAATTATACGGGCAGGAACTCAACCTGATTACTTCGGCCATTGCCCGCATGAATATGTTTATGCACAACATTGATGAGTTTCTGATTGTACAGGGCGACACCCTTGACAGCCCGCAGATATTAGAAGATGATGAACTGAAAAAGTTTGATGTGATTATGGCCAACCCGCCTTACAGCGTAAAAAAGTGGAGCCAGCAGAAATGGATGAACGACCCGTTTGGACGAAATATTTGGGGAACACCGCCGCAGGGTTGTGCCGACTATGCTTTTCAGCAGCACATCATGAAAAGCCTGAATCCCGAAACAGGGCGCAGCGTGGTGCTTTGGCCGCACGGCGTGTTGTTCCGCGACAGCGAAGCAGAAATACGAAAAAAAATGATTGAAGAGGATTTTGTGGAAGCTGTAATTGGCTTGGGAAGAGGACTTTTTTATAATTCTGGAATGGAGTCTTGCTTGCTTGTTTGTAGAATGAATAAGATTCACAATAGAAAAGGGCACACAATTTTTATTAATGCTGTAAATGAGATTAAAACTGAACGATCAATGGCGTATTTGTTACCGAAACATATAAGTAAAATTTCCAAGGCTTATTATGGTTTTAAAGATATTGATGGATTTTGTAAAGTAGTATCAAAAAGTGAAATACTAAAAAATAATGGAAACCTAAGCGTTCAGCTATATGCAAAACCTTTAGTTGAGGAATCACAGTCTGAAGTACATGAATTGATAACTGATATAAAGAATAAATCCATAGAATTGAACAACAGCATCGAATCATTATTAATGCAATTCAAAAATCTTGAAATTAAATGATTTTTCAGAACAAGAATATTTGGGAACCCACCACAATCGGTGAAATAGCTTTTGAATATTCAAATAGATGTGATGTTCCGAGTAAAAGTGGCTATGATAAATTTGTTGGTTCCGAAAACATCGGTCGTTTTGACTTCACAACAAAAGATTGGCAATCAACAAAAGATGTCATTTCAGCTATGAAGATTTTTGAGCAAGGTGATTATTTGTTAGTTAGACGTAGTCTTTATGCAAGTGATTTTAGAGAAAGAGCTCCACGTGCAACCTTTGATGGCATATGTTCTGGAGATATTT
>JACCEE011328146.1_pt1 | contig 49429 bp, 40 predicted proteins | sample 7449931 | NCBI WGS metagenome assembly JACCEE01 (sample SAMN15323457, study PRJNA562643) | freshwater metagenome | isolation source: river surface water | place: USA:Blue River Watershed | collected 2017-08-19 | reverse complement strand
TTGAATACAGCCTATCAGCCACCATACTGTTATGGACTCGACAGCGGTCCGGTATCGTATGCCGGAGTTATATCAATGGCCGGAGCAATACCCGATACTTCCCGTATCTTCAACGAATCGGCCATCCCTTCCCTCTTGTTTCACGGAACCTGCGACAATTTGGTTCCTTACGCAACAGCACCGCACCGGTATTGCAAAGAAGGCCAGGCCGGATACCTGATTTTGCATGGAGGTTATACCATTGCCGAGAAGCTTAAAAGAATTGGAACTCCCTATTGGTTATATACCTATTGCAATGCAGCCCACGAAATTGCCGGTAAACCCATGACTGCCAATTTCAGCGAAATCATCGATTTTTGCTATTCATTCGTTATCAATAAGGGGAAAGAGCAACGCACCACCATTATTAAAAACACTACCAATTCGTGCGATTATCAGTCGTTTAGCTTTTGTTCCGAATAATCTTTTACCCTCGCACCATTTTAGCTCATTGTGTACGTTCTTTAAACGTGAACTATAAATCAAAATCAAAAAAAATGAAGCGTATTTTATTTGTTGTTTTGCTGTTGACCGGCAATTTGTTGATGGCACAAAACCTTCAGGTTATCACTTACAACATCCGGTATAATAATCCGGGCGATGGTGTAAATGCCTGGCCAAACCGAAGTAAAGATGTAGTTGCCTTACTCGACTTTCACAAAGCCGACATATTTGGCTTGCAGGAAGCTTTAATCGGGCAAATTGAAGATATTCAGGCACAAATGCCAAACATGAAGTGGGTTGGAGTTGGTCGCGACGATGGTAAAAAGGCTGGTGAGTACTCTCCTCTTTTCTATAATTCGAAAAAATTTAACGCGCTTAAAAGCGGCTGGTTCTGGTTGTCGGAAACTCCCGAAAAACCAGGATTGGGATGGGATGCTGCCTGTAACCGGGTTTGCACCTGGCTATTGCTCGAAACCGACAAAAAGGACCAGAAATTTATGGTCTTTAACACACATTTCGATCATATGGGAACGGTTGCCCGTACCGAGTCGGCTAAATTAATCCTGAGAAAAATAAAGGAGCTAAATCCAGCTAACTTTCCGGTAATACTAACCGGAGATTTTAATCTTACTCCTGAACAGGAACCAATTGGCGTAATTACCAAAGAACTGAAAGATGCCCGCAGTATCAGTAAAAACCCGCCATACGGACCAACCGGCACATTTAACGGGTTTAAGTTCGACAGTCCGCTGAAAGACCGAATTGACTATATTTTTGTAAACAAACAGGTTGAAGTGAAACAATATGCAGTTCTTTCCGACTCGAAGGATTTGCATTATTTTTCTGACCACCTTCCGGTATTTGTAAACGTTGAATTGAAAACACCGGCAAAGAAATAGTTGTCGGTATAACTGAACAAATCAACAGGAAATCTGCTTTCATTACCTATGGAAGCAGATTTTTTTATTGTCGGTCAAGGACTGGCCGGTACCCTACTCGCCTATGAGCTGATCAGTCGAAACATGAAAGTAATCGTATTCGACGATCTTCAAAATACAAAAGCTTCTGACGTAGCTGCTGGGCTCATAAACCCGGTTGTATTCCGTCGGATGACCAAAACAGCCCTACTCGATGTTGCCTTTCCACAGATGGAAGTAACCTACCTGAAAATGGAAGAGCTACTTCATGAAAAGTTCTATTTTCCGGGCCGGATATTGAAATTATTAAACGAAGAGGGTGATTTGCTGTGGAAAAATAAAGTATTCGCAAATCAATTAACCGACTATATTTCACCAATTCCGGTACCGCCCGATCAAATTGAGGTATCAAAAAATACTTATAGTATAGGTTTAATTAACAAATCAGGCAGAATTGACTTACAAAATCTTATTCATTCATTTAGAAAATTACTGATTGAGCAAAATTTAATAAACTTCGGGCCATTCGAATACGACAAACTCACAATTCACGCTGAATATGTTCATTACAAAGAGCATTCAGCCTCAAAAATCATCTTTTGTGAAGGGTCAGCAGCTTCAAAAAATCCATTTTTTAGCAAAATTCAATTCAAACATTCGAAAGGAGAAGTGCTCGAAGTGAGGTTGCCAAATGTAAATATTAATGAAACTGTAACCGACGAAGTATTTCTTATGCCCATCGGGAACGGCCATTTTAAAGTAGGTGCAACCTATTCCTGGGAAATTCAGAATTGTAACACAACAGAAATTGCCCGATCGGAACTTTTGGAAAAACTCAAAAAAATTACTGCAGTTAAGCCTGTAGTATTAAATCACTTGGCAGGAATCCGACCAACTACTCACGACCGAAAACCGGTAGTTGGCCTACTACCCCATTGCCCACAAATTGGCATTTTAAATGGGCTCGGATCGAAAGGAGCATTACTTGCCCCATATTGTGCCAAATTGTTTTGCGATTTTTTAACCGGAATTTCAGACAATATCCCCGGCGATATTAATGTAGCCCGTTATTTCAAAAACATTTGAATACTTTAGCTATTGTTGTCAGGCTTACACTTCATAACATTATCTATTTTTCATACTTTTGATCATACGAACCAACAACATCCTACTGCAATGAAACAACTATTTTTCCCAATTTTCCTCGTACTGCTTTCTTTTTTAGCTAAAGGGCAACAAACCGAAATACTTTATTTGTCGGGTACAGGCAGCGACCAAACTGTTGATTGGGACTTTTTCTGCACTGCCGGTCAAAATTCGGGCAAATGGACAAAGATACCTGTACCATCAAACTGGGAACTGCAAGGATTTGGAACATACAACTATGGTCAGGATAAGGATGAAATCCGGGGAAAAGAAACCGGAATGTATAAATACGAGTTTCAGGTACCCAAAGAATGGAAAAACAAACAGGTGAACATTGTTTTCGACGGATCGATGACTGACACCAAAGTTAAAATAAACGGGACTTCTGCAGGTCGGATGCATCAAGGAAGTTTCTACCGGTTCAAATACGATATCAGCGATCTTTTAAAATATGGCAAGCCCAACCTGCTCGAAGTATCAGTTGACAAGCATTCAGAAAACGAAGGTGTTAACGAAGCCGAGCGACGAAGCGATTTCTGGATCTTTGGTGGAATATTTCGCCCAGTTTTTCTTGAAGCCAAACCCCGAACTAACATAGAACGAATTGCACTCGATGCAAAAGCTGATGGTTCATTTATGATAGACGTTTTTTTAAACAATGTGCGTGAAAGAATGGAGGTAAAAGCGCAGATAAAAACATTGGATGGAACGGCAGTAAGCTCACCATTTTCAATTATTCTGGGTAAAGATCAAACAGTTGCAACCCTCAAAACTTTTGCCGAAAATATTAAAGCATGGACTCCGGAATCGCCAAACCGATATAAAGTCGACATACAACTCATTGATTATCTGGATATCATTCACGAAGCATCACAAAAATTTGGTTTTCGTACCGTTGAACTTCGTGAAAGTGACGGGATTTATGTCAATGGCCAAAAAGTGATGTTTAAAGGCGTTAACCGGCATTCATTCCGGCCAAATTCAGGTCGTACTCTAAATAAAAATATAAGTATTGAAGATGTCAATACTATAAAAGATATGAATATGAATGCGGTGCGTATGTCGCATTATCCGCCTGACGAACATTTTCTGGATGTATGCGACTCGCTCGGTTTATTTGTGCTCGACGAACTTGCAGGTTGGCAAACTGCTTACGATACCCGTGTTGGATCGGTTCTTGTCCAGGAAATGCTTTATCGCGATATCAATCACCCCTCCATTGTGGTTTGGGATAACGGAAATGAAGGTGGCTGGAATACTGAACTCGATCATTTCTTTGATGAGCTCGATCCGCAGAAACGACCATTAATCCATCCCTGGGCCGAGTTCAGAGCAACCGACACACAGCACTATAAAGATTACAACTACGGAGTTGGCACACATCAGCAAGGCCGCCGGATTGTTTTTCCAACCGAGTTTTTGCATGGGTTGTACGATGGTGGACACGGTGCCGGGCTGGAAGATTACTGGAATCTGATGTTGAATAATCCGTTATCGGCCGGCGGTTTCCTTTGGGATTATGCTGATGAAGCTGTGGTTCGGACCGACAAAAATGGGCTGCTCGATACCGATGGTAACCACGCAGCCGATGGCATTTTAGGCCCTAATCTCGAAAAAGAAGGAAGTTATTTTGCGATCAAAGAAATCTGGTCGCCGGTATTCTTCCCTAATCGATTCATCACTTCATCGTTTAATGGTGAATTCCCAATTGAGAACCGATATATTTATACTAATCTGAAAGACTGCAACTTCTCATACAAACTGGTTGATCTACCCGATCCATTCGAGATGGAAGCTGAAGTGATTGAAACAGGGAAAATTGAATCGCCGGATTTGGCCCCCGGTCAAAAAGGGAAATTATCCATGTTTGTACCAGTTCGCTTCTTCGATGCCGATGTTTTATATATTACGGCAACTGACCCATTGGGCAGGGAAATATATACCTGGAGCTGGCCGGTGAAAAACAGCGAGACAATTGCAAAAGAAATTATTTCAGAAGAAAAAACATCGAAAATACGCATACTTGAAGATGCATCCGGGATTAATGCCCAGGTAAATAACCTTTCAATTAAGTGGGATAAAAAAACAGGATTGATTGCCGGGATAAAAAGCGACAACCAAAGCATTAATTTTCTGCATGGACCGATTCCGGCTTTATCAGGAAAAGTTGAACTCCAGGAGATTAAAAATTACAGCGACGGTGATAACTACGTTGTTGAATGTAAGTATAATGGTGAACTCAAAAAAGCAAAATGGACTTTGTTTGGAACAGGTTGGCTCAAACTTGAAGTAAATTATCGAACTCCTAATCAAAATAAATTCATGGGGATTAGCTTCGAATATCCCGAAAATCAGGTGACCGGAGTACGCTGGATGGGATACGGCCCTTACCGGGTATGGAAAAACCGGATGAAAGGCAATTCGCTAAACGTTTGGAGCAAGGCCTACAACAACACAATAACCGGTGAGAGTTGGCAATATCCCGAATTTAAAGGATATCACCGTAATTTTAACTGGGCAACAATTCAATCGAAAGAGCAAAATTTTACAATTATATGTCCCGATGAAGATGTGTTTTTAAGGTTATTTACTCCTGAAAAACCTAAAGGAGCCGGGAACGACAATACTTCGCCTGAATTTCCTTCAGGAAATATTTCATTTTTACATGCGATTAACCCGATAGGAACCAAATTCACTAAAGCTGAAACACTTGGACCAATGAGCCAGCCCAACCAATTTTTATACGATAAAAACCTCACCTTATATTTTAATTTCAACACGTCTAAATAATATCCAGATACCCAATGCCGCTTTAGAGTTTCATGTGAAGGGGATAAACTGACGAAAGTCATAAATACGCACAAATACCTACTTAAAATACAAGTTTAGGCTGAAATGTTTTAATGTTTGAAAAATTACTTTCGTGATGTTATTACCCAAAAACCAAAATGAAGCTTTATCAGGAACTTTCAAAAGACATCCGTTTTGTAGAAGGTCTCAAATCCTGCATGAATTGTGGTGTTTGCACTGCCATATGCCCGGCTGCCGAATTTTATGAGTATGATCCCCGTATTATTGTTGGCATAGTACAATCAAAAGATGACAAACGAATTGAGGAACTGCTAAAAAGCGAGACCATTTGGTATTGCGGCGAGTGTATGTCGTGCAAAACCAGATGTCCCCGAAACAATACCGCAGGACTAATTATTATGGCATTGCGATCGTTATCTCAGGAGCTTGGATACTTTGTCGAATCAGAAAAAGGACGCCAGCAACTGGCCATTAAACGTGTAATTGGCGAAAACATAGTAAATCACGGCTACTGCGTTATTCCTGAAAGCCTTGTTCCGGAAATGCATCCTGAACAGGGACCTGTGGGCGAATGGATTTACAAAAACACTGAAGAAGTTTTTGAACGGGTTGGAGCCAACTATAAAGGTGAAGGTGAAGGTGCACTCCGCAAAATTCCACAGGAATCATTGGATGAAATTACCAGCATTTTTGAAGTAACCGGCGGATTCGACCGGTTTGAAAAAATTGAATATTTCTCGAAGCAAAAAGCTGAATCGCTGGGCTATTCTGAAAATGAGGACAACTATTCTGATTATATAAAACATATCTATACAACAAATAACGGAAGACACAACCGATAACAATTTTACACTGAACCTCAAATTCACGAACAAATGAAACCGGAAGGTAAAAAACATATATGGAAAGATTACCAAAAGGAAATTGCTAACGATCATTATTTCTATGTTCGAAGTTGCATCAGGCAAAATTTCTTTCCGGGGTCGGAACAAACATTCTTGCGCATTTTACGCACCGAATTGAACAAAGATATTTTCGAAAATCCGCATCATACCACTTGTTCAGGTATCGGATATCATTCGGATGTGGTTCCCTTCGATACCATTCAAACCATTGTTGCGCGGCAATTTGCACTGATGACTGAAGCCGGATACAAAAATTTGGCGGTATCGTGTATTACTTCGTTTGGCATTTACAACGAAATTATCGAAACCTGGAAGGAATTTCCTGAAGAACTTGCCAAAGTGCGCTATTACCTAAAAAAGGCTACCGGGCGTGAATTTGAGGTTCCTCAAAACGTGGCACACGCCAGCGATATCGTATATAAATTCAAAGAGCAAATTGCTGAGCGGGGCAAACATCGCCTGATCAATCAACAAACCGGTAAACCACTGAAAATAGTTGAGCATATCGGTTGCCACTATTCAAAAATGTTCCCCAGTAAAGGTGTTGGTGGTGCCGAATTTCCGCATGTTCTGGTTGGTATGATCGAGTCGTGGGGCGGCGAAGTTATCGATTATCCCGAACGTCGGCACTGCTGTGGGTTTGGATTCAGACAATACCTCATTCAATCAAACCGCGGTTATTCTGTATCAAATTCCAGAAAGAAATTCGAGTCGATGGAACCATACAAACCCGATGCAATTTTAACCAATTGCCCGGGCTGTCCCATGTTTCTTGATCGCTGGCAGTATGTTATTGAAGAAATGGAAGGGAAAACGTATGGTGAAAACGGTCAGGGAATTCCGGTACTGACTTATGAGGAAATGGCTGGTCTGGTATTGGGTTATAATCCCTGGGACATGGGCATGCAAATGCACCAGACCAACGTGGAACCTCTGCTCGATAAAATGGGAATTGAATATAATCCTGAATTAAAATATGCCGGGAAAAACGGGAAATTAATAGGTCATCCTAAAATGGCTGTATGTTATTAAAACAAAGATTGGTATTTAAAGACATTCAGAAACCTAAATTTATATTGTGAAACACGTTGTAATTATTGGCGGGGGTGTTGCCGGGCTTGAAACAGCCTGTGAATTAACTGATGCCGGACATTGGGTAACAGTAATTGAAAAACAAAATAAGATTGGAGGAAAACTTAACGATTGGTCGTACCTGTTTCCCGATTTTACATCAGCTGCTGAAGTAAAGAATTCGCTGATTCGTAAAAGTGAATCAAAAAAAATATCGGTGTTGACTCAAACAGAAGTTCTTTCGGTTAACCGTCAGTTTAATAAATTCAACATAAAAACAACTACTGAATCCCTGCTGGAAGCCGATGCTATCGTAGTTTCTACCGGATATGAACTTTTCGATGCCCGGCGGAAAGAGGAATATGGATATAAAATATACGATCATGTAATTACTTCTGCCAATTTGGAAGAACTACTTCAGCCGGGAGGAGATTTAACCATGGCCGCAGGTGCACACCCCAAGCGAATTGCCTTTGTGCATTGTGTTGGCTCGCGTGACGAAAAATCAGGAAATCAGTATTGCTCGAAAGTTTGCTGCATTACCGGAGTAAAACAGGCCATCGAACTAAAAAAACAAATACCGGATGCTGAGATTTTCTGTTTTTACATGGATTTACGCATGTATGGGAAGCATTTTGAAGAACTTTATCACGAAGCCCAGGAGAAATATGATATTCAGTTTATCCGCGGCCGTCTGTCAGAAGCATCCGAAAAAATTGACAAAAGCTTGCTGATTAAAGCCGAGGATACGCTTTCAGGAAGGCCACTTAAAATGAATGTTGACATGCTGGTTTTGCTGGTTGGAATGGAATCAGGTTCAGGAACGGCCAATGCAGCATCGCAATGCGCACTTGATTGTGAAAAATCAGGATTTTTAAAAACCTCTGATTCTTTTCTTAAATCAAACATATCGAATCAGGAAGGAATCTTCTTGGCTGGAAGTTGCACGGCTCCAATGTCGGTAAACGATACTATTTTACATGCCAGATCGGCTGCCTCTGAAGTAAATAATTGGTTAAAAATGAATAGCTGATGAAAAACTTTGGCTATACAATGATAAAACAACGCACCATCGATTACGAACTTTTCGATGGACACTTATTGAACTACATCCTGGAAATGGAGCCTTCATTTAAAGGTTGTATATCATGTGGCGGTTGTACGGCAACCTGTAGTGCAGGCGACCTGGTAAGTTTCAATATCAGGCGTTTAAATTTATTAATTCGAAGAGGAGAAACTGTTGAATTAGAGTCTGAAATCAAAAAGTGTATGCTTTGCGGCAAATGCATGTTGGTTTGTCCCCGGGGAATCAATCTGCGTAATGTAATTATGCTGATTAAAAAGAGTGTAGCTAAACATCAAACTGTTAATTTCTAAACCGCCATGAAGTTTCCTCCATCATTCATATGGCCTTTTACTATCGGACTTTTGTTCATCACCAGCTTCCTGGTGATCATCGTCGGAATATGGATTTCGGAGCTATCGAAAATCGACAAAAGCCGCATTGTGCACAATATCTTCACACGAAAAAGTGTATTGGCCATCCGCGAAACGGTCATGGAATCGCTGCTTCACCGCAAAATATTCCGGAAAAATCCGGTTTTGGGGTACATGCACATGAGTCTGGCTTTCGGATGGTTTCTTTTAATAGTGATTGGCCATATCGATGCATATAATCATTATCAAACACTGGCGATTCCAGCCTATAAAGTAATTTTCTTCAGATTTTTTGTCACTGAATCGGCGACAACTTTATCAGGTAAAATATTAGCAGCAAGTATGGATCTTTTGCTGCTCTTTGTGCTTTCAGGAGTTTTACTGGCCTACTACAAAAGGGTTAACAGTCGCACTTTTGGAATGAAAAAAACTACACAGTTAAAGCTTGGTGATCGAATTGCATTATCAGCACTCTGGGTAATTTTCCCGTTACGTTTTATGGCCGAATCTATCTCAGCCGGAATTCATCACAACGGGAGCATTATTAGTCAACCAACCGGAGATTTCATTGCATCGGTTTTACCAGTCCAATTGTTGGAGAGCCCTGTCTGGTGGGCATATTCCGGTGCATTGGCATTATTTTTCTTTGCCTTGCCGGTTTCAAGATATATGCATATTCCGGTTGAAGTTGTTATGATATTTCTTCGGAAATACGGGATTAAAGTGCAAAAAAGAATTGACGGATATTCTCGTATTCAAATTTATTCGTGTTCACGTTGTGGTATTTGCCTCGATAGTTGTCAGATGACCCATGCTTCAATAAAAGACACTCAATCGGTCTACATGCTCAAACATCTCCGCAATAGAAAAATAACCGACGAAAAACTGTTCAACTGTCTGCTCTGCGGAAGATGCCAACCCGATTGCCCCGTTGGACTGGAGTTGAACAACCTTCGTATTACTCAGCGGATCGAATCGACCAAAGAATACAATTCATCATATGATTACCTGAAAAATGGTAAGATAGCGGTAAGCCCTCAAACAGAGGTGATTTATTTCGCAGGATGCATGACCCACCTCACACCTGCCATTATCAAATCGATGAAAGGTTTGTTCGAGGTAGCCGGTGTGAAATACTGGTTCATGGATGAAGAAAAAACAGCATGTTGCGGCCGGCCTCTGATGCAGGTTGGGCAATACGAAGCTGCCCGGAAACTGATTGAGCATAACCGTAACCGTATTATTGCTTCAGGAGCTAAAAAGCTGGTTGTATCGTGCCCAATTTGCTACAAAGTTTTCAGGGAAGATTATGCGCTAGCAGACATTGCTGTTCAGCATCATTCTGAGTATTTGCTGGAATTGATGACGAACAAACAGTTGCCAGTTAAAAAATTATCAACCAGAGTTGTCTATCATGATCCATGCGAATTAGGAAGAGGTAGCTCAATCTACCATCAACCCCGGTTACTACTAGATGAATATGCGGACGTAATTTCGATTAAAAACGAAAAAGAAGCAGCTTATTGCTGTGGAGGAAGCCTGGCAAATATCAAAATTCAGATGCACGAGCGAAATCAGATTCGGGACAAAGCAATTAATGAATATCTTCAATATAAGCCAGAAGTTTTAGCAACAGCTTGCCCATTATGCAAAAAAACGTTTGCAAAAAGCCGAGAGTTACCGGTAATGGATATTGCTGAAATTGTTTATATGGCGATAAACGAGAACGAAGATTTAATAATGGAAAATCTAGAATTAGAAGAAAGTCGATCTTATATTTTGTAATAGTATTATTCCCATATACATTCTAAATATAGAAATACAAACTTCAGTAAGATAAAAATTTGTATTTCTATTCTTTAATCCATATATTTGTTTCTATATTCTAATTCTACTTAGAACTCAAGATCTGGAATTAGAAAAATTTATTCGAAACGTGAATAATCTCATTTCTAGTCTTTAGGTGTTAAGCACATTTTGTGAGTGACAGTAGGGTTCCTTTTGTCCGATCTCAAATCTACGCAACTATCCATTCTAATCCTTTAATCTTAATACTACACTCAGAGTAAAGATTATTTAAGGTTCGAGACAGATTGACTAACTAATCATTTATTAACTTAATATTCAGAATATTATGGCAAAAAAAAGATTTGCAGAATCACAGATCTACCGCATTCTTCAGGAAAATGAGAATGGAACTCCAATTCCAATGCTTATTAAGAAATACGGTATTAGCCAGGCAACTATTTATAACTGGCGAGTAAAATATGGTGGTATGAATATATCAGAAATTCATAGGATTAATGAGCTTGAAGAAGAAAATGACAGACTTAAAAGAATGTTTGCCGATTTAAGCTTAGAAAACTTGATCCTAAAAGGTAAATTAGAAAAAACAAAGTGAAATAATTAGAATTTATAATTATAATTTTCTCATTAAATTAATACCTGTATACTATCTAAATTTTGTTTATATCTAAGTAGTACATGCTTATATTGTCAAAATTTGCATCTAAAATAATGTCGGAAATCACCCATTGATTTTATAATTTTCTAATATTAATTTTAGAATTATAAATAAAAACTCTAAAGCATAAAATTCTTGTTCCTAGTAATGTCATATACTGATTGCAAGAACTGTTTTCTAGTTTATAAATTTTGACAATTATGATTGCAGAAAATCAAACTTACCATTGGTATGCATTGTATACTAGAGCAAATGGAGAAAAGAAACTATTTGAATATTTAAAGGAGAAGAATATTGAATGCTATTTACCAACGAGAAAGATCCTTAAAATCTGGAGTGATCGAAAAAAATGGATTGAGGAACCACTTTTCAAATGTTACATCTTTGTCAAAGTTAGCTACCGGGAATTTTTTAATGTACTCAATACTCCGGGTGCCGTTTGCTATGTAAGTTTCGGAGGACGTGCTCAGTCTATACCCGAAGTACAGATAAATAACATCAAAAGTTTTCTCTCACAATGCGATCACGAAGTTACTTTAACATATGAACGGATACAAAAAGGTGTCATGGTCGAAGTACTAGCAGGCTCATTGAAAGGGATTCAGGGTGAAGTTACAAATCTCTATGGACAGACTAGACTTGTAATAAGAATTGATTCAATGAATTGTAGTTTATATGCAAATATTTCCAGAGATGAAGTAAAGCTACTTGGAGATAAATTTGAACAAAGAAATTTTGCTCATGCATAAGAAATTTTGCATTTAGCTCTTCTTAAGAATATCCCAAATGTTTTAATCAATTCGAAATGAATTTGAAGCATATTAGAAGTCTTTCGATACTTAAAACTATTTATTTCAACCTACATTACTTACCTATTAGGCAAGCAATCTTTGTTCCAATTTTTATTGCGAACAAGGTTTTGCTAAAAAAACTAAAAGGCAGGATTCGATTAAATAGTGATTATATTAGAACAGGAATGATTACTATTGGTTATAGTCATTACGGATTTCATTCAAAAAGTAATCAAACGATAATAGAAATATTGGGTGGTATAATAAACTTTTCCGAAAATATAAAAATAGGGAAAGGTTCATTTGTGTCCATTGGAGAATCTGGAATTCTTGATATTGGCAGAAATGTTGTAATAGGAGGAAATGACAAAATAATATGTTTTGATTCAATTAAAATTGGGTTTAATACGAGAATTGCATGGGATGTAACAATAATAGACACTGATTTTCATAGAACAATAAACAGATATTCAAATGAAACTAGTTCATTAAGAAAACCAATTTCCATTGGCTGTAATAATTGGATAGGATTTGGTGTAACAATACTTAAGGGCAGTAAAACACCAAATTATTGTGTCATTGGGGCCAATAGTTTTTTGAATAAGAGCTATGATTTTGAAGAATATTCGATGGTAGCTGGAAATCCAATAAAAGTTATAAAGAAAGGAATATACCGACAATAATATTCCCCGCGAAAAGTCCTAAAATAATGTCAATAAAAAAAAATTTTATATATAACTTTTTACTAACAAATTCGAATTTTCTTTTCCCTTTAATTACATTTCCATACCTATCAAGAATACTGGGAGCTGAAAGTCTAGGCATTTGCAACTTTATTATTTCCTATGCTCAAAATTTTATAATTATTGCGGCATTAGGATTACCTGTTTATGGAAGTAGAGAAATTGCAAAGTCAGGAAGTGATCTAAATAAAAGAACAAATCTATTCTTTGAATTAGTAATTATTCATTTCTTGATGACAATTTTATTGTTAGTTATCTATATTTCGACAATATATATGACTAGTGATTTGTATAACTATAAAAAAATAGCACTTTTAGGAGCTGTTTACATATTTGCAAATGTATTTTCAATTGAGTGGTTTTATATTGGGACAAATAATTTTAAATATATAGCCATTCGAAGTTTTCTGATTAGATTACTTTCTGTATTTGCTGTGTTTATTTTCATTAAGAATACAGAAGATTATTTTAAATATTTTCTAATTACAACCGCTACAGTTATAACTACAAGTATTTTAAATCTATATAACCTAAGAAAATATATTATCAAGCGAATTCAAATATCTATAATAAACCTAAAAAAGCACATAAAAGCATTGACTGTTTTAGGAACATATATGGTAATGACTAACATTTATACCTTACTCCCAATTACATTATTGGGGTTCCTTTCTACAAAAGAAGCGACGGGGTACTATTATACTTCAAATAGAATAATTTTAATGATAGTATCATTATTCTCAGCATTAATTACAGTATTATTACCACACTTGAATCGCATTTTAGAGCAAGGTCAAATCACAGAATATAAAAAAATCATTTCAAAAGCATTAGACGTTGTTATTATATTTGGTATACCCATTACGTCATTAGTTTTCTTACTTTCAGAACAAATTGTATTGATAATTGCGGGCCAAAACTTTGTAAATTCGGTTTATTTATTAAAACTAATGTCTCCAATTATCTTTTTTGTGGCATCAGCTCAAGTTTTTGTTCTATTAATACTCAATGTAAATAGAAAAGATAATGATATGGTCAAACTAGCACTAATTGGCATGTCCTTAAACCTTGCATTAAATTTGACTTTAATACCAATTTTTGGAGAAAAAGCGACTGCTTTTGCACAATTAGTTGCAGAGATGACTGTTTGTCTTTTTGCATTTTATTTTTCGAGAAAAGTACTTGACTTTAATTTTCCAATTAAAAAACTATTGAAAAACATATTATTAGCAATCTCATTTTCATTTATAACCCTAATACTTAACAATATCACTAAAAATCCTTTTTTTGTATTAATATTTTCTACTTTTATATGTATTTCATATCATCTTTATTTTCAAATATTTATCATTAAAGAGCAATTAATACTTAACTATTTCAATTTACTTTTAAATTTTCGTCTATTAAAAAAAAATAATACTTAATATAAAAAATTAATGGTGCGAAATTTAGCAATAGTTATTCCTGTATTTAAGATTTTCTTTTTTGAACAGGTTCTTGAATCTTTAAAAAATCAAACAAATAAAAATTTTAATGTTTATATAGGGAATGATGGTAGTTTAGAGAATTTTGAAGAAATAATAAATAAATATACAGATAGCTTACATATTACATATCAATATTTTGAAAATAATCTTGGGAAAGATGATCTTGTTGCACATTGGGAAAGATGTATTGACATAGTAAATGGGGAAGAATGGATATGGTTATTTTCTGATGATGATGTAATGGATAAATTCTGTGTTGAAATGTTTTATCAAACATTAAATGATTATCCAAAGAGCGATTTATTCCATTTCAATGTGCAAAAAATTAATGAGCAAAATCAGTTTGTTGGTATATCAACCAACTTTCCGCGTAATTTAATTATTGAAGATTTTATAACTGAAAGAATTAGAAATGGGTTAGATAGCTTTGTTGTAGAATATATATTTAGAAAATCTAGCTTTTTCGAATTAAACCGATTTTGTAAGTTTGATTTAGCCTGGGCGAGCGATGATGCCCTTTGGATAAAATTAGGTAATAAGAATGGAATTATTACAATAGCAGGGGCTAAAGTTTATTGGAGAATTAGCCAATACAATATATCTCCAAATACTATTGACAAAACAATAATTATAAGAAAATTATTTGCTCAAATTTCTTTTGCAGAATGGTTATTAAAGTTTGCGAAAGACAACAACGTACAAATTGAGAATGAAAAACTAAAATCCTTTTTGCTTGAAAATAATTATCGTTGGTTGAAATACTATATTAATAAATTATCATGTTACAGAATAAATGATTTACTAAATCAGTATTGCAAAGTCTTTAATATGCAAAATGTTTTTTTTTATAAGATGTATATACTCCTATATAAAATGTACCAATCAATTATAAAATAATTAATGATAAGATATTTAAAAATAGTCTTTATTATTTTATTATTAGCAACTTCTACAAGATTTTTTGAGGCTAAGTTTATTAACTTCACTCTTGAAAGTTACCTCCAAATTGTTTTTTGCCTTGTTGGTATATTAATATCGGCACCATATATTTTTAAAAAACATATCATTGGATTTAATCTTGCAATTTTATTTTTATTCTTTTCTGTAATATTTTCGATATGCTGCGCCATTATTTCATGGGATCAAAGTATCGTCGATAGTTTTAAAGCAACGATTCCGTTTGCATTGTGGATTTTCGCTTTTTATTTAACTAATTCAAATATTCAGATTAGTACTATCGAAAAGATTATTCTTTCATTCGGTATTATTTATGTATTACTTTATATTTTCCAAATTTTAAATGCAAATACAATCTATTTTGGATGGAAGGAAGAGATTGAAAAAGAAAGAGGTGTATTGCGATTTGTATTACCCGGAGGTGATATATTTGTTTTAGCAACGCTTATTGGTCTTGTCAAATTTAAAACCCAAGAAAAAATAAATTGGGAATGGTCACCAATTATTCTCATTGGAATTATTATTCCTTTCATGCAAGCAACCAGACAGTACATTGTTGCCATTTCATTTATGTATTTAATTCATTTCCTATATAAAAGTAATATTGTCAGGAAAATTATAATCTTTTTATTCTTTAGTATTGGTCTTATTTTGTTATTTACTTCTCAACATCCAATAATACAAGGCATAATTGGAGCTCAAAATGAAACAATAAATGAAGGCAAAGATTACATTCGCATCAGATCAGGTCAATATTTCATAAATGATTTTTCACCTGAAACTATAAATAGGATTTTTGGCAATGGAATTGCATATGGAGACAAATCTTATTATGGCAAATTTGTATCAAACTTAAGAAAAGAAAAATATTTTGATGTGTCTGATATTGGGTTAATTGGCGCATATGCTATGTTTGGAATTTTATTTATAATTGGATACATAATAATATGGATAAATAGTTTCAAGCTCAAGCTTCCGCCTGAATATAGATATGCCAAATACTATTTATGGTATATACTTATTACAAGCATAACATGCGATTCTGTTTATCATCACAATTCAATTATGGCAAATATATTCGCAATTTCAATATTTCAAATTGGTCATATGAAATTCAGATACGACAAAATGAAATATCATTTTAATTCCTTTATAATCCAGAAAAAAAATCCACAGACTCATTAAACAGAAAATCAGCATATGAGAGTTTTATACGTCTCGATCCCATTCTATTTTGATATGGATCTTTCCTTAATAAAGGAACTATCCAATATATCAGATACTTATTATCTCTTGGATATCCCAACATATGCGAGAAAATCAACAGCTCTAAATCTAAATAATAGCTATAATAAAAGCGGAATTTGGAAAGCAGGTCGATATGATGAGCTAAAGGAATTTAGTTCTTTTATTGATACTGAAAAAACATGGATAATAAATAGAACTTCCGCAAAATCATATTCCTATTCAAATATTAAACTGCAATTCCAATTAATAAAAAAAATTAAGCAAATCAATCCCGACATAATACACATTAACGATTGTTTGGAACTTAATAATTTATATTTGCTATTATCTAACAAATTCCCAAAAGTAATAACTATTCATGATCCGTTTCCTCATTCGGGAGAATATTCTTTTCGAAAAGAATTCTTTAGAAAAATAACATTTAGACTATTTAATAACTTTATATTATTGAATCAAAGTCAAAAAGACAAGTTTATTGAAACCTATTTGCTTCAAAATAAAAAGATATACACCTCAAAACTCGGGTGTTACACATATTTAAATAAATATCCCACGAATAATCATGTAGATAATCAAAACCAAAAAATACTTTTTTTTGGACGTATTTCGCCATATAAAGGAATTGAATTTTTATTATCGGCATTCGAATCAGTACAAAAAAAATATTCTAATGTCAATTTAATTATAGCAGGCAGTGGAAATTTTTATTTTGATATAGCTAAATATAATTCAAATAAATCAATAAAAATAATTAATCGATTTATCTCAAACTACGAACTTGCGAGTTTAATTACTAACTGTAGTTTTGTTGTTTGTCCATATACAGACGCTACTCAAAGTGGCGTTGTTATGTCATCATTTACTTTTAATAAACCCGTTATTGCTACTAACGTAGGAGGCATTGCAGAAACTGTTGTTCACGAAAAGTATGGAATATTAATTAAACCCAAAGATTCAAATGATTTGGCAAATGCAATTAGTGACTTAATTGATAATCCAGGCAAATTATCAAAACTCAGCGCTAATATTGACGCCAAATATTTCAAAGGAGATTCAAGCTGGAAAGAAATTTGTATTGCTTTAAATCACATATATATAAACATTATTTCAAATGAGAATTTTTGAAGTAACATTTAAACTTTCATCTGGAGGAGCCGAAAGATTTGTCGTCGACTTATCAAATAGTTTATCAAAAAAACATGAAGTTTCATTAATAACTATAAAAAACGATGAAAACGAAAGATCACATTTTTATCAAAAAGATCTTTTACCTGAGATAGATTATATAAATTACAATATTCCTTCTGGAATTTCAATTAAAGGATTAATAATTCTATATAAGTTAATTAAAAATAATAAGCCTGACATTGTTCATTTTCATGTCAGCAATATCATTGTTTATTTTATTTTACCAATACTTTTTTATAGAAAATGTAAATATTTCGAAACTCAACACAACGACGCAAATTTTGATGTTGAAAAAAAATCTTTATACTTTTTTATACGTAAATACTTATACCAATATAAATTTGTCCATACTTGCGCAATTTCTTCATACAATAAAAAAACAGTTGAAAAGGTATTTAATATCAGAGATTGTAATATCATTGTGAATGGGAGATTAATTCCAAACTCTTACTCTATCTCAAATATTGTTCATAGTGAGATACAGAAATTAAAATCAGAGGAAGATGCATTATGTTTCATCCACATCGGACGATGTGTAAAACAAAAAAATCAAGAATTGTTAATTGAAGCATTTAACGCTTTTAACAAAACAAACAAAGCCATTCTCTTAATTATTGGTGCCGGATTTGAAAGTGAATTGGGAAAAAAATTGCAAAATATTTCAAATGAAAATATTTATTTTCTGGGTGAAAAATTGAATGTTTATGATTATTTGGCATGTGCAGATGCATTTTGTTTAAGTTCAATTTATGAGGGTATGCCGATAACATTGATTGAATCATTTTCGTGCGGTTGTATTCCAATATCTACGCCGGTCTCAGGATGTATTGATTATATTATTGACGGAGAAAATGGTTTTTTATCAAAAGATTTTTCTCTCGATAGTTATATTGAGACATTATTAAAATTTAAAGAGACCAAATTTCAAATTAGTAAAACTAGATTAATACAAACATACGAACAAAACTTTAGCATGGATTTATGTGTTAATAAATATGTAGATTGGTTTAGAGAATCTATTTAACTTATACATGAAAATTCTTCTTATTAACAATTGCCATTACAAAAGGGGTGGCGCTGATATAGCATATTTTAATACAGGTGATCTATTAAAAAAAAATGGACACAACGTATTTTATTTTAGCTCATTGAATGATAAAAATAAAAACTCTTCATTCGATAAATACTTTATACCACAAATTGATTACAGAAATTCATCATTAACAAAAAAAATAGTATCAATTCCTTCATTTATCTATAATAGAAAGGCAGCACATTTATTAGAAAAACAAATCGTTGAGATTAAACCAGATATTGCTCACATACATCTATTTATGGGTAGTCTGACATCATCAATTTTGCCGATATTAAAAAAAAATAATATACCTATACTCCATACCGTTCACGACTATAGATTAATATGCCCAGCCTATGTTATGCTAGATGGAAACAATAAAATTTGTGAAAAATGCATTGATAAATCATACTATAAATGCATTCAACACAAATGTTCAGAGAACAAAATCACTCAAAGTAGTATTCTCGCTCTAGATGCTTATTTCCGCAAGTATTTTATAAACCCAATCGAATACATCGATCGTTTTATATTTGTTAGCGAGTTTATTATGAATAAGCACATAGAATTCAATGGTGAATATTTTCCAAAATCAGAAATGATCTACAATTTTATTCCCGAATTTGAAAACCTAAATAACCAAAATTCAAAAGGTAGTTATCTACTTTATTATGGTCGATTATCGAAAGAAAAAGGCATAACAACCTTAATTCAAGCAGCTGAAAGATGCAAGCTACCACTTAAAATTGTTGGCACTGGGCCCCTTTATGATACATATCGAGAATATGATTTTCATAATGTGTCATTTTTAGGATATAAAAGCGGAAATGAATTATGGAACTTAGTTTTAAATTCTTCTTTTGTGGTAGTTCCATCTGAATGGTATGAAAATAATCCATTAACCATACTTGAGGCATATTCATTAGGCAAACCTGTTATTGGCGCTCAAATAGGTGGAATTCCTGAGATTTTAATTGATAATGAAACTGGATTTTTATTTAAATCAGGAGATCTAATCAGTCTTTGTAATGCTCTTTTAAAGGCACAACAAATAGATGTTGAAGAATACAACAATATGTCTAATAAAGCACTGAGCTTTGCAAAATCAAATTTTAGTGAGGAGATACATTACAAAAAATTAATTTCAACATACAATAAAGTTATCAAACAATAATATATGAAAAAAAAAATCTACATAGCAGGTTGTGGTGGGATGTTAGGCGAAGCTTTCTATTCTCAATTTCGAAATGATTATATCTTAAAATGTACGGATAAGGATGTGAATGAAGAGTGGCTTTCCTATCTTGACTTTAGAGATTTTGATGCATACAAAAAAGATGTGGAAGATTTTAAACCAGATTATTTGTTCCATCTTGGGGCATATACTGATTTAGAATTTTGTGAACAAAACGCAGATGAAACATATCGCACCAATACGATTTCTGTTGAAAATGCTGTATATATTGCTAATAAATTAAACATACCCCTCCTATATATTAGTACTGCCGGAATCTTTGATGGGAAAAAAGAATTTTATGACGACTGGGATACACCAAATCCCCTTGGAGTGTATGCAAGATCAAAATATATGGGAGAAAGATTTGTTGTAGAAAATGCATTTAGATTTTTGGTTTGCAGAGCTGGTTGGATGATGGGAGCAGGACCAAGAAAGGACAAAAAATTTATTCAGAAAATAATGATGCAATTAAAAGCCGGCAAAAAAGAATTATTCATTGTCGATGACAAAGATGGAACACCGACTTTCACCCATGATTTCGCTAAGAATGTTAAATTATTAATTGACAAGGAATATTGGGGTTTATATAATATGGTTTGTGGAGGGCAAACTAGCAGACTTGAAGTTGCTAAAGAACTTTTAACAATATTAAACCTAGAAAAGAAGATAAAACTTACGGCAGTATCATCCGACTTTTTTAAAGATATTTATTTTGCGGAACGGCCACCATGTGAAAGGCTCGTAAATAGAAAACTAGAAATTCGGAGTATAAATATAATGCAAGATTGGCATACCGCATTAAGAGAATACATATCTGCATATTACAAAGATTATCTGGCATAAATATGAAGAAAATTGCGATTATCGGATCACATGGACTTTATGCAAACTATGGCGGGTGGGATCAATTAGTAAGAAATTTAGCTGAAAAGAAAGACAATAAAAAAATTGAATATCTAATATTTAACTCTTCAGATTCTCCTGTTGTCCAAAACTATCCTAAAGGAATTGAAGTCAGAAAATTAATGTTTAAGGCATCTGGCTTTCAAGGTTTATTTTATGATTTTTGGTCGATTTTGGTATGTTACTGGAAAGTCGATACAATTTTATTTCTGGGGGTACAGGGAATTCCACTTTTACCTATACTGAGAATATTTAAAAAAATTAAAATTGTCTCAAATGTAGGAGGTATAGAATGGGAAAGACCAAAGTTTAACTTATTTTCAAAGAAATACCTTAAATATTGCTTTAACCTGAGTTTTAAATATTCAGATTATGTTATACTTGACAATCAACACTATAAGGTCTTTGCACCTCAAGGATCGAATGCTCAAATAATTGTACTTCCTTATGGCGGAGAAATCGATTCAAGTTTGGAATTAACAGACGATTTACTAATAAAATATCCATTCCTAAATGAGGATTATTTTCTCTCTATCAGCCGATCACTTGTTGATAACCAAATTGATGAGCTATGTGATTGTTTTTGTAGATTGCCCAATAAGTTGGTATTAATTTCGAATTTCTCAAAATCAAAATATGGTCTTAACGTATTTGAAAAATATAAAGGAATTCAAAATATTATTCTTATTGATGGCCTTTATCTTAAGCCAGAATTAGACTTAGTTAGGAGAAGATGTAAAGCTTATATACATACACACACACTGTGTGGAACTGCCCCATCTCTGGTTGAAATGATTATTGCAGGTCGCCCAATTATCTCAATCGATAATCCGCAAAACAGATTTACATTAAATAATCAAGGATTCTTTTATTCTTCATTCGAAGTATTAAAAGATTTTATAGATAGCAATCCAGAATACGAAAAACTAATACCTTCACCAGATATTAGGAAACAATATGAGTGGAGTAAAATAGTAAGTGATTACGAAATTCTTTTTTGATCAAAATAAATCAGTTCATGTCCAATATAATTATATCAGGAGCCTATGGTTTTGTTGGGAGCAATATCTCAAAATATTTGGCTTCTGGGAATAAGTATAGTTTAAGTGCACTTGATCTTACATATCGGGATGATTCAAATTATATTGAATACGTTAATTGGAATAATGTGGTAAATATTTCATCAGGATACTATGATGTAATAATTCATCTTGCCGGAAAGGCTCATGATACAAAGAATAAAAGCAAATCACAGGAATATTTTGATATAAATCTAGGGTTAACTCAATTAATTTTCGATCAATTTTTATCATCAAATGCCCGAGTATTTATCTTTTTTAGCACAGTTAAAGCAGTTGCGGATTCGGTTAAAGACAATATTCTCACTGAGGATGCAATTCCAGAGCCATTAACTCCATATGGGCAATCAAAACTTGCAGCTGAAAACTATATATTAAGCAAGAAGTTACCACCAGAAAAAAAAGTATACATTTTAAGACCTGCAATGATTCATGGCCCGGGTAATAAAGGTAATCTAAGTCTATTATATAAATTTGTTAAAAGAGGTATACCCTACCCACTTGGATTATTTAAAAATCAACGATCATTTACCTCGATTGGAAATATCAATTTTATTATTGAAAACTTAATTGAAAAAGATATTGATAGTGGTATTTATAATGTGGCAGATTCTGGATCGCTATCAACAATCGACATTATTAGATTAATCTCAACCTCGCTAGGGAAAAAACCAAAAATTTGGAATATTTCAGTACCTATTGTAAAAATCATAGCTAAGTTGTGTGACATACTAGGATTACCAATTAATTCGGAAACTATAAAAAAACTCACAGAAACGTACCTTGTTTCCAATAAAAAAATACTTAAAGCAATTAAATCTGAGTTACCATATACAGCTCGTACTGGTCTGGAACTCTCGCTTAAAAATTTCAACAATAAATAATTCACTAAACCCTGTTTATGGTTTATGCTATTATTTCTTTAATTCTATTTTCAACATTACAGCTTTTTATATTCATTGCTAAGAAGACTCGTATTATTGACATCCCGAACCATAGAAGTTCTCACAAGAATATTACGATTCGAGGAGGAGGAATTATTTTCCCAATCTCGGTACTGCTTATTCCTTTCATTATTAATTTTCAGAACTACTTCTTTTTAATCGGCTTAATTTTAATAAGTACCATTAGTTTTATTGACGATATAAAACCACTAAGCGTAAAAATTAGGTTCTCGTTTCAATTGGCAGCTATTATTTTAATGCTAGTTGACATTGGTCCAAATTATATACCATTCTGGATTTGGCCAATTCTTATAATTGCAATTGCTGGTGTAATTAATGCATTCAATTTTATGGATGGAATTAATGGCATAACAGGAACTTATAGCCTATCAATAATTATTTCTATCTGGGTAATAAACACTTATTTATTATTTTTTATAGATAATGAATTACTAATAACAGTTTCTATTTCAATCCTAATTTTCCTCTTTTATAATTTCCGAAAGAAAGCTATTTGTTTTGCTGGTGATATTGGCTCTGTATCAATTTCTTATATATTAATATTTATAATTATAAAACTTATTGTCATTTCAGACAATCCCATATTCATTGTATTTTTTGCCGTTTATGGAATTGATTCAACCTTAACAATCATAATTAGATTGAAAAATAAAGAGAATATTTTTGAAGCTCATAGAAAACACCTATATCAATTATTTTCGAATGAGTTAAAAGTACCGCATATCATTATATCAAGCATTTACGCCTTAATTCAATTTTCAATTTGTGGTACCATTATATACATGGTCAAAAACATTGATTCTCAATTAATGATCTGGCTTATAACACTTGGAATCCTTCTAATATTAACATCAGGTTATTTCTATATTAGGAATAGAATAACAACAAGGTTTTCATAAACAATTAATTATTCTCTCTGTTTTAATAGCATAAAAGTATTATTCTACGTATAGCTTTTGTGCATGAATGTAACATTTTTCTACTTGTGCATTTTCTAAACATTCCAACTATGAAAAAACTAGTCAACACCATAATGAGTCATAGCTATCTTCCTTCATGGATAGTATTAATAAATGACCTGTTCATATACTCCATAACTTTTATATTAACTTATTGGCTGACATTTAACTTAGCTGAAAGATCTATTGACAATCAGTTAATAATATTTCAGATGCTAATTGGGATGCCGTTTTTCTATATTGCGGCGTATTTTTTAAAACCGCACAAAGGAATTATCCGTCATTCAACAACTCATGATGCTGCAATAATAATTTTCTTCCATATAGCCATAACTATTGGATTATTGATTGTTTCATTAATTGGTCATATTTACATAAAAGAGTTAGCTATTCCATATTCGATAATATTCATTCATTACTTTATTTCGGTGTTGGTAATGATTACTTTTAGATTTACAGTGAAATTTTTCTTTGTATATTTTTCTCATTTCCCAAATGAAGTACACAACGTTCTTATATATGGAGCTGGCAATAAAGGTCAAATTACTCGTGAAGTAATCTCAAAAGACAAGGAACTTCGTATTAAATTAATTGGATACATTGATGATAACTGGCAATTACAAAATAAAATGATAGGTGGATTACCTGTATATTCTGAAGAAGTTGCATTTAATAGCATTGCACAAAATCATAAAATCAATGAAATTATTATTGCAATAAACAGTGATAAAATTTCGAAAGAACGGAAAAGGCAAATTATTAATTTATGTTTAAGCAAACAAATTAAAGTAAGCGAAGTTCCAGAAACGAATCAATGGATTAATGGTTCATTATCTGTAACTCAAATTAAAGAAATTCAGATTGAAGACTTACTTGGCCGTGATCCGATTATTTTGAATAAGGATCGCATATCAAGCGGATTATACAGTCGTACAATTTTAGTGACTGGAGCTGCGGGTTCTATTGGATCAGAAATTGTTCGACAAATATTGAATTTTCATCCAGGTCAAATTGTTCTTGTAGATCAAGCAGAATCCGCTTTATTTGATTTACAAACTGAAATTAAGGAAAAACTCAATTTTTCGAATACAGTATTCACAATTGCAAATGTTGCTGATAAGTTTAGGATGCGGAAGATATTTCAAAAATATCGTCCTGAAGTTGTTTTTCATGCGGCGGCATACAAACACGTTCCTTTAATGGAAATTCAACCTTATGAAGCGATTAAATGTAATGTCGGTGGAATTAAGGTTGTTGCTGATCTTGCCGTTGAGTTTGGTATTGACAAATTTGTTATGGTGTCGACAGATAAAGCTGTCAACCCCACAAATGTTATGGGTGCGACTAAAAGAGTTTGTGAAATTTATGTACAATCACTATCACAAATTCCAAAAATGAAAACCCACTTTATCACGACGCGATTTGGAAATGTTCTTGGATCAAATGGTTCTGTTGTTCCTTTATTCAAAAAACAAATCAAAATGGGAGGACCAATTACCGTAACCCATCGAAACATAACGAGATATTTTATGACAATTCCAGAGGCATGCCAATTAGTTTTAGAAGCTGGCTTCATGGGGAACGGCGGTGAAATTTTCTTATTTGATATGGGGCAGCCTGTTCAAATTTATGATTTAGCCGAAAAAATGATATTATTATCAGGATTAATTCCTCATAAGGATATTAAAATTGAAATTTCTGGATTACGTCCTGGTGAGAAATTATATGAAGAACTACTTGCTTCAGCCGAAGACACATTGCCTTCGTTTCACAATAAAATATTAATTGGAAAAATCAGACGCTATGACTACGAAGAACAGAATCAAAAGATTACTGATTTATTAAGTAATATTACTAAGGAAACAGACGAAGCCTTAGTGGCTAGGCTTAAAAACATTGTTCCAGAGTTTATTTCAAATAATTCAGTTTACGAATCAATTGATAGAAGAAATCGCGAAGTCATTATAGATAATACCCAGAAAAAAAATCATTTTCCATCAGGTATAAAAATAATTCAGGATTATACCGCCTAAATTTGTATCTTCAATTTCTGAAAAACCAAATTTTATGAAAACTAAAGCCTTTATTCGCCTTTCTATTTTTTTAGGCGCAATCATCTTATTGTATTCATGTAGATCTACAAAAGAGTTTACCTATCTTCATGACATTACAAATGACTCAAAAATATTAAGTGATCAAAGTATACAAGCTTACAAAGTCAAGAAGTTTGATAATTTATACATTAGTATTGTAACACTAAACCCAGAAGTTAATGCATTGTTTGATTCCAATGCATCACCTAGTGGATATAATTCTGGAACAGTAAGTAATTATGGAGATAATACATCGCAATATATAAATGGTTATCAAATAGATTCTAATGGTAATATTGATTTACCACTTATAGGCACAATACAAGTTGAGGGGCTTTCTTTAGATCAAATCAAAGATGCGATTTATAAAAAATCATTGAGCTATTTAAAAGAACCTAACATTAAAGTTAAATTATTAAGTTTTAAGGTTAATGTTTCGGGGGAGGTAAAGAATTCAGGAATATATTATTCATATAATGAAAAATTAACAATATTGGAAGCCATAAGCATGGCTGGGGGTGTTACAGATAATGCAAAAATTAAAAAGGCACTAGTCGTTAGACAAGAAGGGAAAATATCTCATGCATTTGAAGTAGATCTAACTAGTAAAGATTTCCTTTTGTCAAAAGCATATTACTTACAACCAGATGATTTTATTTATATTAAACCGAGTAAAAACAAAAAATCTGAATTAAACTCTACAAACTATTCTTTATTCCTGTCGACTATCACAACCATCTTGCTTATTTTTAATATTATTAAATAACTACATCTGAATTCCAATGAATAATTTTGAAGATTTCATATATTCTATCGATAAAAAAGGGCAAGAATCCCATCAAAACATTTTATTTAAATATTTTAATAAGTGGCATTGGTTTGTTGTTTTTTCCACATTGGGACTACTTATTGGTTATATTGGGTTCAGCTTCTCTCCTGCCACCTTTGAGGTTAAAAGTAGATTATTAATTCCTACAGAATCAAATTCAATTACTGAAATTAAACCTTTCGATAATTACAACAATTCAGAGAAACAAAATATTGAAAATCAGATTGGTATATTAAAATCATATACTTTATATAAAAAAGCAATAGAAAATTTAAAATGGGAGACCTCTATTTATAAAAAAGATGGCTTTTCCTTACTTGAATTATATGAGAATAAACCTTTTGAAATAATATCTAATTCTGAAACAAAAAATTTTAAAGGTATCATCTTGGAGATAAACATAAAAGAGAATAATCAATACCAAATAAATGTTGATGATTATTATTATTCTGATGGTATTAAAAGGCCAATAAAATTTAAAAAAACTGGTTATTTTAATTCACAATTTAAAAATGATTATTTTGATTTCGTATTACAAAAACAAGATTTAATTAACGGCAATAAATATTTTTTTACTTTCAACGATTATGACCAATTAACACATAATTTATTAAAACAGGTTATAATTGAGCAGGAAGCAAAAGAATCAGAAATTATTAATGTTAAACTTCGAGGATCAAATCCTTCAAAAAATGCCGATTTTATTAATGAATTGGATAACGTTTTCATTTCATATGGGATTAATAATAAAAATATAATTACAGAAAATTCTCTTAATTTTATTGATACTAGTTTGATAAATATTTCAAACTCGCTAAAAGAAGCTGAAACTAAATTAAGTAATTATAGAAGAGATAATAAAGTCTTAGATCCGAGTTCCGAAGCAAAAATTATCTATGATAAATTAGAAACGATTGAAAATGAAAAATATCAATCAAAAATAAGATTGGACTATTATAAAAACCTACAATCCTATTTAGGCGATGCGAAAAAGATAAAACAAATTATAAATCCTTCGACTGTTGGGATTACTGATCCCGGACTACTTTCTTTACTACCTAAATTAACTGAATTGTATAGTAAACGAGAAGTTCTATCTTTTAGTGTTGAATCAAATAATCCGAACCTCCTAGTAGTTGAAAAGGAAATTCAACTCGTAACAAACTCATTATCAGAAACATTAAACAATCTGATATCAAATGCTGAAATTGAGATGCAAAATGCAGAAGCTCGCTTTTCTAGTGTGCAAGAACGATTAAATAAACTTCCAGAGACCGAAAAAAATCTTATTAGTATTCAGAGAGAATTTAACCTGAATAACGAATTGTATAATTATATGATGCAAAAGAAAGCTGAGACATCAATTGCTCTTGCTTCGAATATTCCACAAGTTCAAATTATAGATGCTGCCATGGTTGAAGCAAAAATTAAAACAGGTCCAAATATTTTTATCTTTCTAATTGGAGGGTTTGGATTAGGTTTTTTAATTCCTTTTATGGCAATATTTATTGCTGATTTATTCAATACAAAACTTGAAAATACAGATGATGTGGAAAATCTGACTCAAATACAGATACTAGATGGCATAATTCATTCAAACTATAAGAATAATATTCCAGTGTTCTTTTATCCACAATCTGGAATCACCGAGTCTTTCAGGCTATTAAAAGTAAATCTTCGGAATTTTCTCAAAGAGCTAGATAAAAAAGTCATTTCAGTGAATTCGTTAATCTCGGGAGAAGGGAAATCGTTTATTTCGTGTAATCTTGCGGCTGTTCTTTCATTAAGTACATCTCCGAAGAAAGTACTGTTGGTTGAAGGGGATTTACGTAGGCCAAGGCTTAATAAAAATTTTGGAACTAACGAAGGCATTGGATTAAGCTCCTTTTTACTTAACGAAAAAGAATTCTCTGAAATCATTATTGAAACATCAAATGTTAACTTGTATTTTGTTCCTGCAGGTACTATACAACCCAATCCAACTGAACTTTTAGAGAATGGTCGATTTAAAAAATTTATCGAATATGCCAGAAAAGAATTTGATTATATAATTATAGATAATGCACCAATTTCATTAGTACCCGACGGGCTTATGACAAGTAAATATGCAGATATAAATCTCTTTGTTTTAAGGTTGAATTATAGTAAAAAGAAAGAAGTGAAAGAATTAAATAAGGTTATTGAAGTAAATGAAATAGATCAAGCTGTGATTGTCATCAACGATTCGCCAAAAAACAGATTTGGATATGGCAATAAGTATTGGAAAAATGGATATGGAACCTATGTTAGTCCAACAAAAAAGGCATAAGAGATCAGCGAGTCGCCTTATTATAATAACTATTTCGGAAACATTCAAGTAAAAAAAAGTATGACCTGAAACGGATATTTCTTTCTTAAATCTATATTAGTATTCAAAAGACTAAAACTAATCAAGCTAAACTCCATCTTTTCATGAAAATATTCTCCATCGTTGGGGCTCGTCCTCAATTCATTAAGTTGGCCCCGTTATCTGTTAAGTTGGCCGGGTTTCATGAAGAAATTATCGTACATACTGGCCAACATTACGATTATTCCATGTCAGAACAAATATTTAGTGATCTGCAAATACGAAAACCTGACATTCATTTGGGTATTGGATCAGGAAGCCATGCCAATCAAACTGCAAATATGATGATTGCACTTGAACAAGCAATGTTTGCGCAAAGACCCGATATTGTGATCGTTTTTGGAGATACAAACTCTACTCTGGCAGGAGCGCTGGCGGCAGCAAAACTACACATCCCAATCATTCATATTGAAGCTGGATTGCGAAGTTTCAATAAAGATATGCCAGAAGAAATAAATCGAATAGCAACCGACCACATTTCAAGCTATCTTTTTGCACCAACCCAAACCGCAGTCAAAAATCTGACTAATGAGGGATTAGGGAATCAAACAATCCTTACTGGCGACATCATGGTCGATACGATGAACAACAACATCAAGATTGCAATTGAGAAATCCAATATATTGGATGAACTTAACCTGGAATCCAACAGTTATAATCTGTTGACTTTGCATCGCGATTATAATGTTGATAATGCCACCACTCTTGCGAATTTAATAACTCAACTTGGGGAACTCAACGAAGATATCATTTTCCCGGTCCATCCAAGAACCAGAAAAATGCTGTCTACAAGTTTCTCATTGCCAAGAAATATCCGACTAACTCAACCTCTGGGATATCTGGACTTTATTGTTCTGGAAAATTCTTCCCGCAGAATTATATCCGATTCAGGAGGAATACAAAAAGAAGCTTACATCTTAAAGAAACCGTGTATAACCTTGCGCACGGAAACCGAGTGGGTTGAAACCGTTGAGGAAAAATGGAACCTCTTAGTATCACCTCTTGACAAAGAAATTGCTGATAAAATAAGCAATTTCCATCCACCATTCTTTCAAAATCAAATATTTGGTCAAAATGTAACTGACCAAATGATTAAAATAATAAACTCAATAAATTAGTATTTGCTAAAAAATCGATCTTTAAACGAGTAACCCATAAATCTTTACATACACATGAAAGTTCTTATTACAGGGGTCGCAGGTTTTATTGGTTCAAACCTGGCGATTCGATTGCTTGAAAGAGGTCATTCTGTTATCGGGATTGATAATTTAAGTTATGGCTTTCTTCGCAATATTCTATCCATCTCCAATCACCCGCAGTTTTCGTTTATACAAGGAGATATCGCAAATCCATACATTTTAAACCGTATAAAAGCTGATATAATCGTCCACTTAGCATCACAAAAGATACCTAGATATTCCAATGCATTGCGTACACTTGATGAGAACTACCTCATGCTTAAAAATGTAACACAGAAATGCGTTCTTGATAAATCGAAAATAATATTTGCGTCAACATCTGACGTTTATGGGAAGAATCCCAAAATCCCATTCAACGAAAATTCAGATCTGGTAATCGGCCCTACAACAGTAAAACGTTGGGCCTATGCACTTTCAAAAATGTATGGTGAACAGTTTATCATTGCTAATAACGATGAGTACGACTTGACATATACAATAACTCGTTTTTTTGGATCATACGGTCCTAATCAAAACCTTACCTGGTGGGGGGGGCCACAGTCGGTTTTTATCGACAAAGCCTTTCGAAACGAACCCATTGAAATTCACGGAGATGGCAATCAGACCCGTACATTTACATTCGTTGATGATACGGTTAGCGCACTGGTTTTATGCGTTGAAAATGAAAAATCAAACAATGAAATATTCAATACAGGATCTAAGACGACTGCTGAAATAACGATAAAAGATCTGGCTGTTTTAATTTGGAAACTAATTAATGGCGAAAACTCTTTACCTAAATTAAATTTCATCCCCTATTCTCAGTTTGGTAACTATGAAGACGTTATGCGTCGTGTTCCGGATATAACAAAATTACGTACCTATTTTGATTTTGAACCATCATGGGATCTGGAAGAAGGACTAAAAATCACGATTGACTGGCAGAAGCAATTCTATAAATAAACCGTTGGAGAATCGATTATGAATAATAAAAAATGGGGAATAGTCGGTGGTGGAATGATGGGCATGACATTGGCTCACCGACTATCACAACTAGGTTACGCGGTTACAATTATTGAAGCGGCTCCAGACCTTGGCGGACTTGTGAGTTCATGGAAATTAGGTGAATTTGAATGGGATAAGTTTTATCATGTCATATTACTTTCCGATCTGAGAACAAGAAATATACTTCAGGAACTGGAATTGGAAACAACTATTAAATGGGTAGAAACAAAAACCGGGTTTTACATGAATGGAGAACTCCATTCCATGTCAAACAGCATCGAATTCCTGAAATTCCCAACATTAAATCTGATTGATAAGTTCAGACTGGCCTTAACCATTTTGTACGCATCAAAAATTACAAATTGGGAACGACTTGAAAAAATTCCGGTAACTAACTGGTTGCGAAAATGGTCAGGAAAAAGAACCTACGAAAAGATATGGTTACCGCTTTTAAGAGCCAAATTAGGTGATAGTTATGAACGAACTTCAGCTGCCTTTATCTGGGCAACCATACAGCGCATGTATGGTGCCAGAAAGAGTGGTTTGAAGAAAGAAATGTTTGGGTACGTTCCCGGAGGATATAAGCGAATTGTTTCGGCTTTTAAAATGAAATTGAAAAACGAAGGAGTCGTAATCAAAACCAGCCTTCAGGTTGATGAAATTAAAGCGGAACAAGAGAATCAGGTTTTAGTAAAGTTCACCGACGGCACAATTGAATATTTTGACAATGTTATTGTTACACTACCTTCAGGAGTTGCCTCCAACATTTGCGCCGGGCTTACTATTGCCGAAAAAAGCAAACTTAATAACATTGAATACCTTGGAGTTATTTGCGTAGCTGTCTTGCTGGATAAATCAATCAGTCCGTTTTACGTCACCAATATAACTGACACTTGGGTACCATTTACTGGAGTAATTGAAATGACCGCTCTTGTTGATAAGCAAAATTTTGGTGGTGATTCTCTGATTTATCTGCCTAAATATCTGAGTCCCGACGACCAACTTTTCTCTAAAACTGATGAAGAAATACAAATTTTCTTTACTGAAACTCTCATTCGTATGTATCCCTGGTTAACCCAAAACAATTTTAAATTTACCGGTGTTGCCCGAGCAAAACATGTCATCACTGTTTTAAAAGATGATTATTCAAAGAACCTTCCTGATATAAAAACATCCATTCCCGGTGTTTGCATAATAAATTCAGCACACATTAAGGATGGGACGTTAAATGTAAACGAAACAATAAAAGTTGCGGAGAGCAAGCTAAACGAGTTACTGAAAGTTGAAAAAGCTACCAACACAAATAAACGCAACCCATAATTTAATAATAATGAAGAAGCAAAAACCGCTGGCAAGTATTTCTCTGGATCTGGATGATCAATGGTCGTACATGAAAGTACATGGTGATGAAGGATGGGATAAATACCCTTCTTATCTGGATGTAGTAGTTCCGGTCGTTTTAGATGTTTTGGATAAACTCAATATCAGGATCACTTTTTTTGTCGTAGGACAGGATGCTGCCATTGAGAAAAACCATAACGTACTTAAAAGCATAGTGGAACGCGGACATGAAATCGGGAACCATTCATTTCATCATGAGTCGTGGCTAAAAACCTATTCCAAAGAAAAAATTGTTGCGGAAATTGAGATGGCTGAAGAAGCAATATTTCAGGCCACGGGGCATCAAACAAAAATGTTTCGGGGACCTGGGTTTAGTTGGAGTTACGATTTGTTAAGTGTATTACAGGAACGAGGATATCTTTTTGATGCCTCGATACTCCCAACCTACATTTCACCACTTATGCGAAAATATTATTTTTGGAAATCAAATCTTTCCAAAGAGGAAAAGGAAAGCCGAAAAGAATTATTTGGTGCATTCTCTGAAGGTTTTTATCCACTAAAACCATTCAAGTGGGTATTGGGGAACAACAAAACATTGAGAGAAATACCTGTAACCACCATGCCTGTCTTCAAAATTCCGTTTCACCAGAGCTATTTGCTCTTTATCAGCAATTATTCACCGGCTTTAATGAAATTGTATTTGCATTTTGCCATCTTCATGTGCAAAATAACACGAACACAACCGAGTTTTTTACTGCATCCACTCGATTTGATTGGTGAAGACCATGTTCCATCGCTTTCATTCTTCCCAGGCATGAACATTAAAAGCGAACGAAAACTAAAAATCTTTGAAACTACAATACAACTGTTAAAAAATAGCTTTGAATTGTTACCAATGTCAGAGTTTTCAGGAAGATTAAAGGATGACAATAAACATAAATTTTTACACAAAAATTAAACAAGCTTTGCCTATATTTGATTTAAGTGATTTATAACGTAAATAACTATCGTTTACTGTATCAAATACGTTAAATATCGAAAAGTTGAATTTGTTGCTTTCAACCTGATGTTTTAAAACTAAATAAACATAAATGCAAGAGACTATTTTTAAGCAAATACCTCTGGTATCAATCATTTTGCCTTGTTATAATGAAGAAGCAATTCTTGAGGTGCATTTTATTAAAATACAAAGTTACCTTGAGGCGAGAAAACATAAATACGATTGGGAGATTGTAATTGTTAATGATGGCAGCAAGGATAAAACAGGAGAAATCGCAGAACTGCTTTCGAAGAAAGGCGATAACATAAAAGTTGTTCATCATCTTACCAATCTCAATCTTGGACGTGCTCTACAAACTGGTTTTCAAAATGCGAAAGGCGACATTCTGATTGTTCTTGATATTGATTTAAGCTACTCTGTTGATCATATAGATCAATTAATAGATAAATTAATTGAGACCTCAGCAGACATGGTAATCGCCTCACCATACATGAAAGGAGGAAAAGTAACGGCAGTCCATTTTACCAGAAAAATCATGAGTAAATGGGTAAATGTATTTATGCGAGTATTTGCTACATCTGACTTGCATACTTTTACTGGTATGGTAAGAGCCTATAAAAGGGAGTTTATTCAAAATTTGGATTTAAAAACTGTTGATTATGAAATAAATCCTGAAATAATATACAAAGGCATTATTCTTCGCGCCAAAATGATAGAAATTCCTGCCCATCTTGATTGGACAGAACAATTGAAGCATAAAGCTACAAGACAATCAAGCCTGAAAATAGTGAAAGGATTCTTTTCGGGATTAATGTCAACCTTTATTTTTAGACCGTATTTTTTCTTTCTCGGTATCGGAGTAATACTTATGATGCTTTCTCTTTATGAACTCATTTGGTTACTTTACGATACGTTGTATGATTTGAACCAAACTTATTTATCAGGATTGGAAGCTTCTTTTTCATTAAGTCTGGCTAAGCAGTTTTCTAAAAACCCACAATCATTCTTAGTTGGAGGAATTACATTTGTCTCAGCAATTCAGTTTCTGAGTTTAGGATTCCTTTCATTACAAAGCAAAAGATATTTTGAAGAAATTTACCATTTTCAAGCTTCAATGAAAAAAGACATGTTTTTTTTTAAAAATAAACTTCAAGATGACTAATTATGACAATAAATAAAAATACCAAATATGAAAATCTGAATAAATGGTTCTTTTATTTATTTATTGTATTTTATTCTGGATTAATCGTATTTCTTTCATATAAGCTTACAATCTGGGAAGATGAAGCTTATACCTTAAATACAACTTCAAATAAGATTCCAGATGTATTTTATATGTCGTACTTATTTGAAGGTCAACCTCCTTTTTATTTTTTAATACTTTCATTATGGCGAATTATAGATTCCGGAATCTTTTTTGCTCGGTTGTTATCAGTATTTTTTATCTTTTTATCATCAGTATATTTACATAAGTATTTATTATTAAAAAATATATACTCTAAGTGGGTAATTGTATTATTTTTATTAAATCCGTTTACCGTCTGGGCCGCATTAGAAATTAGAACCTATTCACTTATTATTTTACTTTCAATTATTTTATTTTACTATTTTGAAAAAATAAGGTACACTGAAAACATTTACAATAGACTTATATTTATCATTATTGGAATAATCTCTGTATACACCCAATACTATTTTGTTTTTTATCTACTCGCATTATCACTTATTATCTTATTTATTGATGGTCGAAAAAAGTTTTTTACATATTGTATTTTAAATATTCCTATTGCCATTTCCTTTACACCAAATTTCATTTGCATATATGATCAATTTATTATGCATCAGGATATGCAAATAAAAGCTCTCTCATATTATGAACAGTTATCTCTTGTATCTTTAACTCCACAGCAGTTTTTATTATCAATAACAAGCATTGATTTGGGCAGAATTGGTCGTTGGATTTTAAGATTCTTATTCCTAATAGTTTCCATAATAACTTTGAATAAGCTGATTAAATCAAAATCTCCTTTTAATATCACCCTATTTTATGAAATTTTTATCCCTATCACGACAATTTATTTAATATTTACTTTCATTTTCCTATACACCAACATGCTTTATTCAGATAAGTATGCGTCTATTATTTTTCCGATATATATAATTATTTATTCTTTCTTTGGAGTACTGGGATCATTTAAGATGAACCTAATTTCCTCAATTATTTCGATTTATTTTCTATTTATTTTGGCTACGAATTACAAGGAACCTTTTATAAAAAGAGGTAATAATCGTGCCGCTATAACATTCATAAAGAATAAAGAACACAATAATGAACCAATCGTTTGTTTTGATAAACACACCTACTTAGAAGTAAAGAATTACTACAATGGCATTAATAATTTGCTATCTGCAAAAGAATTGGTTTTCGATTATGATTTTTACAAAAATCAAATGAATGACACATTAGAGTTTAAATTGTTGCTAAAATCGAAAACGGACACAAGCCAAAACTTTTGGTTAATATCTGGTACCGACATAGAATTTGTCTATAAAAAATATATATCTAATCAAATGCTTGATGAATTTATTATCAATAATTTTTCAATAAGTATTGATACTACTATTTTGGGAAAATATGACGTAGATTACATTAGAATAAGGAAATTGAGTAAGAAAAGTAAATTCTAAAATAAGTCTTAAATAAAACATCAACTTATTTAAAATGAATAATTTATCAAACAAAAGTATATTTTCCATTGATGTCATAAAATTGCATGATGTTGAAGCTGAAATTGATCGCATTGTTAGCCAATTAAAAAATAACATTTATTCGATATTAAAACGAAAAGGTGGAGTTGTAGGTATTAGTGGTGGGATTGATTCTTCTGTAACGCTAGCGCTAATGGTCAAAGCCTTGGGTGCGAATAATGTAATTGGAATAATATTACCAGAAAAAGATTCAAGCCCAGAGAGCAAGGAATTTGCATTATTGCTCGCACAAAAATTTGGAATCGAAACAATTGAAGAAAACATAACCGAGGCATTAGAGGGTGTTGGTTGTTATAATAGAAGAGACGCTGCGGTAACAAGAGTATTCCCAGAATATAATCCCAGCGAGTATAAAATGAAAATTGGTATTATACAAAATAAAAATAGTCAATTTCTGCCGCCCGTTTTCTCAATCACAATTATTGATAATGAAGGAAATACAAAAAATAAAATATTACCACCCAAAGAATATTTGCAGATTGTTGCCGCATCTAATTTTAAACAACGTTGCCGAATGTCGATGTTATATTATCATGCAGAAAGATTACATTATGCAATGATTGGAACTCCCAATAAACATGAAGTTGAGCAAGGTTTCTTCGTAAAAAATGGAGATGGGGGTGCTGATATTATGCCAATAGCACATTTATATAAATCTCAGGTATATCAAATTGCACAACATTTAGACATTCCGGAAGAAATAATTAAGAGAACACCAACTTCAGATACCTATTCTGCAGAGCAAACTCAGGAAGAATTTTTCTTTCAACTACCTTATTATGAAATGGATTTAATATGTTATGCTTTTGAAAACAAAATACCAGAAAAGGAAGTTGGTAAAGTTTTAAATAAACCAACTCCCGAAATAGTGCGTTTATATAACAATCTGGAAAGGAAAATTAAAACAACTGAATATTTAAGAATGTCGCCCATAACGTTTTAAGCAAACCCGAAATCATGGTATCAAATCAATATAAATCAGATTATTTACCGAATTGAAAATATTAAATTAAAGAGATTTGTGATGGAAGAAATAACTCAAATTCAAGAAAAAATTAAGCAATTTATAATTGAAACGTCATATACAAATGAGAATTCAGTAAACAATGACACTTTAATTTTTGCACAAGGAATTATGGATTCAATGGGCTTTATTTCAATTATAGGCTTTATCGAAGACTCATTTAATATTGTAGCAAACGATGACGAACTGATTGAATCAAACTTTGAATCAATTAATGCTATTGCAAATTTTATATTACGTAAGCAAACTTCATCCGTAGCGTAATTAGATTAATATACCAGACTTGTATATACTTTCAGAAAGTCCTAAATAAACAAAAAAAAAATTGAACAATGATTAATAGGCCCCAACGATTGCTTGGAGAAGGATTAGTGTTTTCTGAAATTAATTATTCATCAAAAATTGCAATTCAATATAAAGGAGATAATTATTCCTACGCTGAACTAAAGGAAAGCGCATTAAATTTTGCTCGAGCTTTAGTTCAAAATAATATAAAAAAAGGTGACCGTATTGCAATTTATTTGAACAATTCATGGCAATGTGCTGTGGCAATTTATGGGATTTCACTAGCTGGTGGAGTATTTTTGGTTATAAATCCACAAACAAAAGCAAGTAAGTTAGCATATATACTTAATGATAGTGGTGCAAAGATTTTAATTTCTGAGAAGAGTCTACTAAGTGAGGTTTCAAAAAGTATTACGGAAATTAAAGATACGCCTTTATTTATCTTTGATACTGATGGAATAATTTCAAATTTTCAAAATCATACCTTTTTGAACTTTTCGGATTCAATATTACCAAGCCCGGAAAAAATAGAATTACCAATAATTATTCCAAATGATTTGGCTGCATTAATATACACTTCTGGAAGTACAGGATTTCCTAAAGGTGTAATGATGACTCATCAAGCGATGGTTTTTACGTCCTGGAGTTTAATTGAGTATCTTCGGCTAACTGTTGACGAGAAAATAATGTTGGTTTTACCATTGGCATTCGACTACGGCCTTTATCAATTACTAATGGCAATAACAATTGGTGGAACGCTCATTATTGAGCATTCGTTTAATTTTCCACCAACCATTTTTAGGCAAATTGAAAATCTTAAACCTACCGTTTTTCCTGGTGTACCATCAATATTTGCAATAATGATTGCAACACATAAGAAGTCTGGTATTGTTTTTGAAAGTGTAAAAAAAATCACCAATACTGCAGCTGCATTGCCTGAAGAATTCACGGCTGATTTAAGAAAGATTTTCCCCAATGCACTCATATTCAAAATGTATGGACTAACGGAATGCAAGAGGGTGTGCTACCTTGAACCGGAATTGGCGGAAATAAAGAAAAATTCGGTTGGCAAACCAATACCTGGGACTGAAGTCTTTTTATTATCTGAAGATGGGAAACCTGTAAATCCAGGAGAACGAGGAATTTTACATGTTAGAGGCCCACATGTAATGGCAGGATATTGGAACAACGAGGAATTAAGCCAACAAATGCTAAAACCAGGTTTATTACCCGGCGAGAAAATCTTATGTGCACACGATTTATTTAAAATGGATGAAGATGGATATTTGTATTTCCTTGGAAGGAACGATGATATTATCAAAACACGAGGTGAAAAAGTAAGTCCTATTGAAGTTGAGAATGCAATTTATAAATTGAAAGCCATAAAAGAAGTTGCCGTATTAGGTTTTCCAGATCAAGTCCTTGGTGAATCGATAATCGCTTTTGTGACGACTTACGAGAATTCTCAACTCGAAGAAAAAGAAATTCAAATCCATTGCAACTCTATTTTAGAGCCATTTATGGTGCCAAAAAGGATCATTTATTTATCTGAAATGCCTAAAAGCAGCAATGGAAAGATAAATAAACTGGAACTCAAAAAAATCTCAATTACTTAGTCCAATTTAGAAACTCTCTAAAATTGGTAAATCAGTCCATTCTAATTCATTTTTATGTGTGGCATAGCAGGTATTTACAACTATATATCACAAATAGAGCATTCTAATGAAATTATCGTCAAAAGAATGCTATCGGTCATCGATCACAGAGGCCCCGATGAAAGTGGTGCCTATGTTAATGATAACATTGGACTTGGAAGTGTAAGATTAAGCATTATCGATTTGGCATCCGGTCAGCAGCCAATGGCGGATATATCAAAACGCTATTGGATTGTTTATAATGGAGAGTTATTCAATTATAAAGAATTAAAAGTTGATCTGAAAAAGAAAGGTATCAAATTCAAAACAAACTCCGACACTGAGGTTGTCATTCAAATGTATGCAACTTATGGTGTTGATTGCCTTAAATATTTCAATGGTCAGTTTGCTTTTTGTATTTGGGATAAAATAAAGGATGAATTATTCCTTGCTCGCGACAGAGTTGGAATACGACCTCTTTTTTATTGGAATCAAAAACAAATGTTTGCTTTTTGTTCTGAAATAAAAGGGCTATTAACACTGGATCAGGTTCAAACTAAAATAAATTCAGATGGATTATCTCAAATATTCACATTTTGGTCAACAGTATCCCCAATAACCCCTTTTGAAAATATATTTGAACTTCAACCAGGTCATTTTATGCTTGTAAACAAAAATGAAAAAAAAATCAATCAATATTGGAGTCTTGAATTTCAACCGGAACAGGTTAAACAAAATGTAAAAATAGAAGAAAGTACTGATGAGCTTTTTGATTTATTGAATGATGCTGTAAAAATCAGGCTACGTGCAGATGTTCCCATTGGAGCTTATCTAAGCGGGGGATTAGATTCCAGCCTGACAACCGCTTTAATCAGCAAAATTTACCCTGATAACCTGAATACGTTTTCCATAAGTTTTGACGAAGAATCATATGATGAAACAAAGTACCAGCAAAAAGTATCTCAATATTTAAATACAAATCATTCTTCTTTTTTTTGCACGTCTGATGATATATTAGAAAATTTTACAAATACAATCTGGCATACAGAATACCCAATTTTAAGAACTTCGCCTACTCCGATGTATCTACTATCAAAAAAAGTACATGAAAATAATATAAAAGTGGTTATTACAGGTGAAGGTGCTGACGAAATTCTAGGCGGATACAATATTTTTAAAGAAGCAAAGGTGCGCCGTTTTTGGGCAAATCAACCAGATTCGAAAATACGCCCGAAGCTTTTGTCCAAATTATACCCTTATCTACCCCAATTAAAAGATTCATCTGACTTCTCTTTAAAAATGTTTTTCGGTTATAAGCTTACTGATATTGATAACCCATTCTACTCTCATTTGTTACGTTGGCATAATACAAGTCGGTTAAAATCTTTTTTCAATATTGATTTTAGCAAATCGATTCAATCTAAAGATCACTTCGCAGAGATACAAGAAATATTGCCTAAGAATTACAATAACTGGAGCCTTCTTTCAAAATCGCAGTATTTAGAAACTTCAATTTTTATGTCTGAGTATCTACTGTCATCACAGGGAGATCGTATGGCCATGGGTAATTCAGTTGAGGGAAGATATCCATTTCTTGATTATCGAGTAATTGAATTTTGCTCCAAGTTACCAGATAGCTTTAAGCTAAATGGATTAAACGAAAAATACATTCTTAAACGATTAAGTTCGGGAAAAATTCCTGAAATAATAACAAAGAGATCAAAGCAAGCCTACAGAGCACCTATTTCGAATAGCTTTCTCAGTCCCAATGGGATAAAATTCATGAATGAAATACTATCTGATAATTCTTTAAAAAATAGTGGAATATTTGATCCAAATAAAGTCAACTCACTGATATCAAAGACTAAAAAACAATTAACTATTTCAGAAATTGATCAAATGGCAATTACTGGAATAGTTTCAACACAAATTTTGTTTGACAAATTTATTTCGAATTCGATACGAGCGAATCATGATCAGCTAAAAAACTATCGACTAATCAACGAGTGTACAAATAAAAATAATTGATTCAGCCCATTGTTACATACATTTTTATTGACTTATATATCATCATAGTTTTATTAAGAAACCTGTAGCTAGAATTATTCAAATCAATTAATCTTCCAGATTAACATGATTAAGAATACGTTTTTATCAATAATTGCTGATGATTTAAGAAGTTCGTTTAACAACATTATAGAAAATCATTATTCAAATAAGGAAAGCAAATTATAACTCAAAAAACTCTAGATGAAAAAGGAAACGGCTTTGGGCTTGTACATTGCAAAGAATTAACTCTAAAATTAAGGGACATCATTGGTTAAAAGTAAATCGGGAAACGAAAGTAGTTTTACTAGTATTTTACAAAAATAAAAAAGCAGGCAATAAATTGGAGATGCCTGCTTTTTGTATTTTTTTCTGGATTTATTTCTTATTCCAAATAGGTATAACCGTACAAACCCGAACGGTAATTCGAGAGGAATTCTTTTCCTTCTTCAGCTGTGATAATTCCCGATTTTACCGAAGTGGTTACCCAGGTTTCAACGGTACGAACCAGCTTTTTTGCATTGTACTGAACGTAGTCAAGCACTTCAGCAACTGTTTCGCCATCAATAATTTGATCGATGCTGTATCCTTTGTCGTTTACCGAAATATGAACAGCGTTGGTATCACCAAACAGATTGTGCAAATCTCCCAGAATCTCCTGATATGCTCCAACTAGGAATACCCCGATATAATAAGGTTCGCGGCTTTTTAAGGAGTGAACCGGCAGGTAATATGAGAAATTCCGGGTAGAAATGAAGTTGTCAATTTTTCCGTCCGAATCACAGGTAATGTCCTGAAGCGTAGCTGAACGATCTGGTTTTTCATCCAATCGCTGAATCGGGATAATTGGAAAAATCTGATCAATTGCCCAGGAATCGGGTAACGACTGGAACAGTGAAAAGTTACAGAAATATTTGTCTGATAACAGTTTTGGCAAATAAAGCAATTCTTCCGGAATGTGTTTCAATTCGCCGGTCATCTGGTGAATTTCCTTGGTAATCGACCAGAACAAACGTTCGATTTGAGCACGTGTTTTCAGGTCGAGCATTCCCAAACTGAATAAATCGAGGGCTTCTTCTCGAATTTGCTGGGAATCGTGCCAGGTTTCGAGCATGCGTGGCTGGTTAATCTGTTCCCACAACGAAAACAATTCTTTAACCAGTTCGTGGTCGTCCTCCTGAGGTTCTTCGTCCTCGCTCATGGTAGGCAGCGATGCTGTTTCAAGCACCTCGAAAACCAATACCGAATGATGAGCGGTTAACGACCTGCCCGACTCGGTAATAATATTCGGATGTGGAATGTTATTTTTATTAGCCGCGTCAACTACTGTTGAAATGGCATCGTTCACGTATTCCTGAATGCTGTAGTTTACGCTGCTCTCGCTGCTCGACGAGCGGGTGCCGTCGTAATCAACCCCTAGACCACCGCCGATGTCTACAAATTCAACGTTAAAACCTTTCAAATAAAGCTGCACATAGAATTGAGAAGCTTCGCGCATCGCAATTTTAATACGGCGTATTTTGGTAACCTGACTTCCAATGTGAAAATGTACCAGTTTCAGGCAATCTTTCATGTCTTTTTTCTCCAGAATGTCAAGGGCTTCGAGTAATTCACTTGAAGTTAAACCGAACTTGCTGGCATCGCCGCCAGAGTCTTCCCATTTACCACTTCCGGAGCTGGCAAGCTTAATGCGAATGCCAAGATTTGGCTGCACGCGAAGTCTATTCGCAATTTTGATGATCAATTTTAGCTCGTTGAGCTTCTCAACTACGAGATAAATGCGACGACCCATCTTCTGCGCCAAAAGGGCAAGCTCAATGTAGTCTTCATCTTTGTAGCCGTTACAAATAATCAACGAATCGTTGTCGGTGTTGATGGCAATTACGGCATGTAATTCAGGTTTCGAACCAGCCTCCAGACCAATGTTGAATTTTTTACCATGTCCAACAATCTCTTCAACCACCGGACGCATTTGGTTTACCTTGATCGGGTAAATAATAAAGTTTTGGGCTTTGTATTCATACTCTTCGGCAGCAGTTTTAAAGCAACTTGCCATTTTTTCAATCCGGTTATCCAGAATGTCGGGGAAACGAAGCAACATTGGTGCAGCCACGTCCCGAAGCTGAAGTTCTTCAACCAACTCATGAAGGTCAACCTGTATTCCATTCTTTTTAGGAGTTACAGTTACATGACCTTTTTCATTGATAGAAAAAAAGTTGATCCCCCAACCGTTGATGTTGTAGAGTTCAGCCGAGTCTTCAATACGCCATTTTCTCATTAAGGAAAAGTTATTATTTATTTATACTCATTTTTAATGCCTGCTTGCAGACATATCACTCGTTTTTGCCACTGAAAAATCATTTTCGGAATGAAAACAAAGCAAACAACTTCCAGTTGAGCGATCCTAATTAAAAAACTAGTTAGAAAAACCTTCTGAAATCCGCGCCAGTTCTGTTCGCCCCATGATTTTTCGTGCGGGGTAAATGTAATAAAATATTGAAAGTGATTTTAATTTTTTGAATCAACCGGAAAGAATAAAGGATCCGATCTCTTAAAAAGACCGGAGCTTTTGAATATGAGTTAATTAAAACATTTGCAGACTGTGCAGACGTTTGTAACGACCGTCCAGCGCAATTAGTTCGTCGTGAGTACCTCGTTCAATGATTTCACCCTCGTGGAATACACAAATTAAATCGGCATTCCGAACCGTTGACAAGCGATGTGCAATCACGATTGAGGTACGATTTTTCATCAGGTTTTCGAGCGCATTTTGTACCAGTCGTTCCGATTCGGTATCCAAAGCCGAAGTAGCTTCATCCAGAATCAAAACCGGTGGGTTTTTTAGGATTGCACGGGCAATACTCAAACGCTGACGTTGTCCTCCTGAAAGCTTGCTTCCGCGATCGCCAATAACGGTGTCGTAGCCATTCTCGGTTTCAATAATGAAGTCGTGCGCATTAGCTACTTTGGCTGCAGCAATCACTTCGGGCATGCTGGTGTTTTCAACCCCAAAAGCTATGTTGTTGTAAATAGTATCGTTAAACAGAATGGCTTCCTGATTGACATTGCCCATCAAATCACGCAGATCGTGCAGTTTCAGGTCGCGCAGGTCAATCCCGTCAATAAGGATTTGCCCACCAATTACGTCGTAAAAGCGTGGTAGTAAATCAACAAACGTAGTTTTCCCGCTGCCCGATTGGCCAACCAATGCAATGGTTTTGCCTTTTTCGATGGTAAGGGAAACATTATTTAATACAATTTTTTCGTCATACGCAAAGGTCACATTCCGGTATTCGATTGAGCTTTTCAGGGTCGAAATTCCTTGTGCTTCAGGTTTTTCAGGAATGGTAACATCAGCCATTAAAATCTTGTCAATTCTATCCATCGAAGCCAATCCTTTTTGAATGCTGTAAAGCGCTTGGGTAAAGGCTTTTGCCGGATTGATAATTTGATAGAAAATAGCAATATAAGCAATGAATTCGGGACCAGATAATTCGCTGTTTTTGTTAAGAATAAGTGTGCCGCCAAACCAAACTACCACAATAATAACGATGGTACCGAGTAGCTCGCTTAATGGATGAGCTAGTTCGCGTCGACGCATCAGTCGGTTCATAATCCGGCGGTAATCGTGCAGTTCTTCGTCGAAACGGGCATTCATTTTCTTTTCAGCGTTGAATGCTTTTATAATACGCAGTCCTCCAAGCGTTTCTTCAACCACTGTCAAAATCATTCCCATTTTATCCTGCCCTTCACGAGATACTTTTTTAAGCGACTTCCCGACACGACCAATTGCTATACCGGCAATTGGCAACACCAGGAAAATAAACAACGTCATTGTCGGACTCATAATTAACATTGATACAAGCAAAACAACAATGATGACAGGATTTTTCAGGAACATGTCGAGCGACGACATAATGGAGTTTTCCACTTCAGTAACGTCGCCGGTGATGCGCGAAATAATATCGCCTTTGCGTTCTTCGGAGAAAAATGGCAGCGCCAGCTTCAGTATTTTAACATAGATTTGCTCGCGGATGTCCTTCACAACGCCATTTCGGATGTAAACCGCCTGGTAAGCGCCAAGGTAATAAAAACCAACTTTCAGCGTGGTGGTTATAATGGTGAAAATTCCGATATACAGCAACGTTAGTCCGGCGCCGTGCTCGAGTTTAAATGTCGTTATATAGTAATACAGATTGTTTGTTATCACACTTGATGACATGCTCCAGGGTTCTAATTCAAGCACATCTTTCGTCGAATCGAATAGGATTTGAAGGATAGGAATCAGGGTTGTTACCGAAACAACAGTGAATATGGCTGATAAAAGATTGAACAGAAAGTTGAGAGCCAATTCTCGTTTATAGGGCGGAATAAATCGCTTTAAAATCTTGAAAAAATCCTTCATGGACGTGCTTGTTCGATGTATGCTGTGTGATAAAACTTGAATAATGAATATTTTATTGCGCTAAAAAATCCCGGTGTAATTCTGCGGAGTAATTGTTTTCAATTCAGCTTTTAGCAAATCAGAAATTTCAAGCGTATCGATAAACTCATGAATCGCCTGCTGGTCGATTTTGCGGTTGACACGGGTTAGATTGCGCAGAGCCTCGTATGGATTTGGATAGCCTTCTCGGCGTAAAATGGTTTGAATGGCTTCGGCAACTACGGGCCAGTTCTTTTCCAGATCGGCATTAATTGCTTCAGTATTGATAAGGAGTTTGTTCAGCCCGCGCATGGTTGAATTAACCGAAATCAGCGTATGAGCAAACGGAACACCAATGTTACGAAGAACGGTTGAATCGGTAAGGTCGCGTTGTAAACGAGATACCGGAAGCTTATTTGCCAAATGTTCGAAAATGGCGTTCGCCAAGCCAATGTTTCCTTCCGAATTTTCGAAATCGATTGGGTTTACTTTGTGTGGCATGGCCGACGAACCCACCTCTCCGGCTTTAATCTTCTGTTTGAAATATTCCATCGAAATGTAGGTCCACATGTCGCGATTCAAATCCATGATGATGTTGTTTACCCGCTTCATGGCATCGAAAATGGCAGCATGATTATCGTAGTTAGCAATCTGGGTAGTGTATTGTGCACGTTCCAATCCTAAATATTTTTTCAGGAAATGGTTACCGAAAGCCTTCCAACTGATTTCAGGATAAGCAATCTGGTGTGCGTTAAAATTACCGGTAGCACCACCAAATTTTGCATCGCAGTTAATGTTTTTCAGTTGTTCAAGCTGAATTTTCAAACGTTCTGAAAATACACGTATCTCTTTGCCCAGGTTGGTTGGTGAGGCTGGTTGCCCGTGCGTTTTGGCCAGCATGGGGATGTTTTTCCATTCTTCAGCCATTTCGTCGAGTTTGTCGACCAAATCGTTAATCGCCGGAAAGTATTCATAGTCCAGCGCATCATGTATCGATTTTGGAACGGCAGTATTGTTGATATCCTGGGAAGTTAAGCCGAAGTGAATAAATTCTTTATAGTTCTGAATATTCAACTTGTCGAATTCTTCTTTCAGAAAATACTCCACTGCCTTCACATCGTGATTGGTTACTTTTTCGATGTCTTTAATTCGCTGAGCGTCGTCAACCGAAAAGTTCTCAACAATATTTCGCAGCGAACCAAACAGTGATTTGTCGAATGACGCTAACTGAGGTAAAGGTAATTCACACAATGCAATGAAATATTCAACTTCAACCAGCACCCGGTATTTGATGAGAGCATATTCTGAAAAATATAACTGTAGGTTTTCAACTTTTGAACGGTAACGGCCATCAATTGGCGATATTGCAGTGAGTAAATTCAATTCCATATTTTGATTTTTTTTTCGAGCCGTAAAGGTAGAAAAAATTGTGATTCTTATGGTTGCATTTTCTGGTAGCCAAGCGCAGAACGACTCACCTTTTAACAAACTTCTGAGGTGATGAACTTATTTCATTGCATTGTGTTTAATTGATTGTTATAAACACTAAACAAAAGAGATGCTGAAAAATAAATTTCTATTGGTTTTCACTATTTTATCATTGTTGGGTTGTGCGCAATCAAATAATAATGGAATTGATAAAACAACTATAAAATTCCTTGACTTAAACCGATACCTGGGAACCTGGTACGAGATTGCCCGTTTCCCACATACATTCGAGAAAAATCTGGTTGGTGTTACTGCAACTTACAGCTTGCGCGACGATGGTATGATTCGGGTATTGAATCAGGGGTATAAAAATACGCTCGAAGGCGAACTTTCGGTTGCTGAAGGGAAAGCTAAAATTCCAGATAAAAATGATTCGGGCAAGTTGAAAGTTTCGTTTTTCTGGATTTTCTATGGTGATTATTACATACTTGAATTGGATGAAAATTATCAGTATGTCATGATTGGAAGTTCGTCTGATAAGTATTTCTGGATTTTGAGTCGAACGGCACAAATGGATGATGCGATTTATAATATGTTGATTGATAAGGCTAAAAATCGCGGTTATAAGCTAGATAAATTAGTTAAAGTACCACAACGGGTGTCTTAGTGTCTTAACACATAATTTTAACGCAAACAAAAAGCCACCGCAAATAAAACTTGCAGTGGCTTTTGTTTGTATTACAACAGTTATTCAATGGAATATTCAGCCGAAATTACAACTCTTACTTTTTTGAATAAATCGTTTGTTCCAGATGCATAGCCTCCTTCGCCTCCTGAGAGCGATTCGGTACGATCGACGATTGTAAACAAACCCTGGTTGGCTTTTTTTAGCTGTCCGAGTATTGAATTGTTCTCACCTGCAAATTGCGCCGCTGCTTTTCGCGCGTTTTGTGTAGCCTCAGTAATCATTTCAGGTTTTATGTCGTTCAGTTTGGTGAAATAAAACTGAAGCGGATTGCCATAATCGCTGTTCGACAGAAATACCCCAACCTGAAGTAATTCGCCGGTCATGCGGCTTACTTTTTGAATCAGATCCACATTATTACTTCTGATCTGGTAGTTTTGAGTAATCAGATAGCGAAATGTATTTCCTCCCTGAAAATTGTCGTACTGTTGGGCTTTCTTATCAGTTACAACAATTCCTTCCACTGTAATTTCTTCCTGCTTGATCTCGTTTTGTAAAAGGAATGCGATAACTTTATTCCGTGCAGCCTCAATGGCTCGGCTACCTTCCATCAAATCGTTGTTTGCCATGCGCGTTTGAATGACCCAAACAGCCAGGTCGGATTTGACTTCCCGCTCCGAAAATCCTTTAACACTTACCGTGCGATCTTCAATTTTAAAACGCTGCAACGAGCGTCCGATAAGTAATGCTCCGATTCCAAAACTAACAACCAATGCAATTGAGGCAATCCAAATACCTGAAGTTTTCATAGTGTTCTGATTTAAATTTTGCTGTTAGTGATCATATTTCATGCCAAAAACGGTACAATTGTTTTGTTTATTATGCAAATCGGGAAAAAGCATCATTCATAATAATTGCAGTAGCTGTTGCACCCGAACGTGAACATCCTGCTGCCTGAACTGCAAGTAATTGATCGAGTGTTCGCACACCACCTGCCGCTTTAAGCTTGACTTTGGGGCCAATACTTTTCTTCATCAATTCTAGTACAGGAATTGTTGCTCCTTTGTAATTGTAGTCGCCATTGGGTTGCTTCACAAATCCAAATCCGGTTGAAGTTTTTACATAGTCGGCACCAACTTCAGTACAAATGTGGCAAAGCTTAACAATGTCGTTTTCGCTGGTCACATAATCGGTTTCGAAAATCACTTTTACAATGGCTTCGTGCTGGTGACAAACATCGGTGACCAATTTGATCTCGCGGGTAATGTAATCCCAGTCGCCCTGCAATGCTTTGCCAATATTAATTACCATATCAATTTCAACTGCGCCGTCTTTACAGGCTTGTTCAGTTTCAAAAACTTTAACCGGAATGGCTGAATTTCCGGATGGGAAGCCAATTACGCAGCCAACAAGCACATCGCTTCCTTTCAGAATTTC
>JACCEE010525240.1_pt1 | contig 49710 bp, 39 predicted proteins | sample 7449931 | NCBI WGS metagenome assembly JACCEE01 (sample SAMN15323457, study PRJNA562643) | freshwater metagenome | isolation source: river surface water | place: USA:Blue River Watershed | collected 2017-08-19 | reverse complement strand
GTGCGGTTTGCCCAAGCTCATGGCGCTCGAACTCTTCAAGCCCTTCATCTTCTCGCGCCTGGAAGCCATGGGCATTGCCACCACCATCAAGGCGGCCAAGAAGGAAGTCGAAGCCGGCACGCCCATCGTGTGGGACATCCTGGAAGAGGTCATCAAAGAGCACCCCGTGTTGCTCAACCGTGCGCCCACCTTGCACCGCCTGGGCATCCAGGCCTTTGAGCCCATCCTGATTGAAGGCAAGGCCATCCAGTTGCACCCTCTGGTTTGCTCGGCGTTCAACGCTGACTTTGACGGTGACCAGATGGCCGTTCACGTGCCCCTGTCGGTCGAAGCCCAGATGGAAGCCCGCACCCTCATGCTGGCCTCCAACAACGTGCTCTTCCCCGCCAGTGGCGAGCCCTCCATCGTGCCTTCGCAGGACGTGGTGTTGGGTCTGTATTACGCCACCCGCGAGCGCATCAATGGCCGCGGCGAAGGCATGGTGTTTGCCGACCTCGAAGAGCTCGAGCGCGCCTGGCTTGCCGGCGCGGTGGATCTCACCTCGCGCGTGTCGGTTCGCCTCACCGATTGGGTCAAAGACAAGCACTCCGGCGAGGTCTACGCCAACACAGCCATGCGCGACACCACCGTGGGTCGTGCATTGCTCTCCGAGATCCTGCCCAAGGGCCTGACCTTCGACAACCTGAACAAGCCCCTCAAGAAGAAAGAAATTTCTCGCCTGATCAACACCTCCTTCCGCCGCTGCGGTCTCAAGGACACCGTGGTGTTTGCCGACAAACTGCTGCAATACGGTTTCCGTCTGGCCACGCGCGCCGGCATCTCGATTGCGGTGGACGACATGCTCGTGCCGCAGGAAAAGCACGGCATCATCGAAGCCGCCGAAAAAGAAGTGAAGGACATCGAGAAGCAATACGCTTCCGGTCTGGTCACGGCAGGCGAGCGCTACAACAAGGTGGTGGACATCTGGGGCAAGGCCGGTGACGCCGTCTCCAAGGTCATGATGGACCAGTTGCGCAAGGAAAAGACCCTGGACCGCAACGGCAACGAAGTCGAACAGGATTCGTTCAACTCCATCTACATGATGGCCGACTCGGGTGCGCGCGGCTCTGCTGCCCAGATCCGACAGCTCGCCGGCATGCGTGGCCTCATGGCCAAGCCCGACGGCTCCATCATCGAGACCCCCATCACGGCCAACTTCCGTGAAGGCCTCAACGTGTTGCAGTACTTCATCTCCACGCACGGCGCTCGCAAGGGTTTGGCCGACACGGCGTTGAAGACCGCCAACTCCGGCTACCTCACCCGCCGCTTGGTGGACGTCACCCAGGATCTGGTGGTGATCGAAGACGATTGCGGCACGGCCAATGGCCAGCTCATGCGCGCCATCGTCGAAGGCGGTGAAGTCATCGAATCCCTGCGCGATCGCGTCCTGGGTCGCACCGTGGCCGATGATGTGCTCCATCCCGAGACCCAACAAGTCCTCATCGCCTCGGGCGACATGCTGGACGAAGACGGCGTGGAGCTGCTCGAGTCGGTGGGCATTGACGAAGTCAAGGTCCGCACCGCCCTCAACTGCGAAACCCGCTTTGGCCTCTGTGCCAAGTGCTATGGCCGCGACCTCGGTCGTGGTGGCCTGGTCAACGTCGGCGAGGCTGTCGGTGTCATCGCCGCCCAGTCCATCGGCGAACCCGGCACGCAGCTGACCATGCGCACCTTCCACATTGGTGGTGCCGCATCGCGCGCAGCCATTGCCTCCAGCGTCGAAGCCAAGTCCAGCGGCATCGTGGGCTTTAACAGCACCATGCGCTATGTGACCAACAGCAAAGGTGAACTGGTGGTGATTTCCCGTTCAGGCGAAATCGTCCTGCACGACGAACACAGCCGCGAGCGCGAGCGCCACAAGGTGCCTTACGGCTCTGTGCTCTCGATCAAACCCGACCACGCCGTCAAGGCTGGCACCGTGCTGGCCAACTGGGATCCGCTCACGCGCCCCATCATCACGGAATTTGCAGGCCGCGTGAAATTCGAGAACGTGGAAGAAGGCCTCACCGTGGCCAAGCAGGTGGACGACGTCACCGGCTTGTCCACTCTGGTGGTGATCGATCCCAAGCGCCGTGGCTCCACCAAAGTGGTTCGCCCCCAGGTCAAGTTGATCGACGCATCGGGCAAAGAAGTCAAGATTCCCGGCACCGATCACTCGGTGACCATTGGCTTCCAGGTGGGCGCGCTCATCCAGGTGCGAGACGGCCAGGAAGTGGGTCCCGGCGAAGTGCTGGCCCGCATCCCGGTGGAAGGTCAGAAGACCCGAGACATCACGGGCGGTTTGCCCCGTGTGGCCGAACTCTTCGAAGCCCGCACCCCCAAAGACAAGGGCGTGCAGGCCGAGATGACGGGCACCGTCTCCTTCGGCAAGGAAACCAAAGGCAAGATCCGCTTGCAAATCACCGATCCCGAAGGCAAGGTGTGGGAAGAGCTCATCCCCAAAGAGAAGAACATCCTGGTTCACGAAGGCCAGGTGGTCAACAAGGGCGAATCGATTGTGGACGGCCCTGCCGATCCGCAAGACATCCTGCGCTTGCTGGGCATGGAAGAGCTGGCTCGCTACATCGTCGATGAGGTGCAGGACGTCTACCGCCTCCAGGGTGTGAAGATCAACGACAAGCACATCGAGGTGATCGTTCGTCAGATGCTGCGTCGCGTGGTGGTGGAAAACCCCGGCGATTCGGGCTACATCGCGGGCGAGCAAGTCGAGCGCTCCGAGATCCTCAACACCAACGAGACCTTGCAGTCCGATGGCAAGATTCCCGCAACCTATACCAATTTGTTGCTGGGCATCACCAAGGCCTCCTTGTCCACCGACAGCTTCATCAGCGCGGCGTCCTTCCAGGAAACCACCCGCGTGCTCACCGAAGCCGCCATCATGGGCAAGCGCGACGATTTGCGCGGCCTCAAGGAAAACGTCATCGTGGGTCGCCTGATCCCCGCTGGCTCGGGCATGGCTTACCACCGTGCGCGCAAAGCCAAGGATGCGATGGACGAGGCCGAGCGCCGCGCCATTGCCGAGGCCGAAGCGGAAGAGTTGGCGCAAGCCACCGCGTCGGGCAGCGAGGCTGTTGGCGAGGAGCCAGTCGCCGAGTGAAACAAAGGCCCGCAAGGGCCTTTGTTGCATTGAGGCGCAAGGCAGTGGACCATGGAGTTTGGCCTCACCACCGCAATCGGATTGACCATTGGCCTCTCGTTTTTCTGGTGGCTGGGGGCTTACACGCGCCTCAAGCGCCTGCGGCAAGACGTGCAGCAGTGCTTTGTCAATCTGGAGGCCTGGTTTGGCCGCTACCAAGTCCTGGTGCAAGAGGCCATCACGGCAGCGGCCACCTCACCGCATGGCTGGCGCACGCAAATGGCGCCCGAGCTCAGCGTGAGCTTGTGGACGCGACTGCAAGTGGCCTCCAGCCACGCGGCCGTGGCCTTGGCGCGCATGTCTGAAAACCCCTTGAGCCGCAACCTGGCGCTCAACCTCATGGCGGCAGAGTCGGACCTCAACACCTCTTGGCTTAACCTGGTCAACCCTGACAACTACTACGTGCACATGCCCGACGAGCTCAAGCAGCGCTGGCTGGAGTTGCGTGTGCTCATCCAGCCCGACATGGAGCGATTCAACGAAGCTGTTCGCGCCTACAACGCGGCCATCGCCATGGCGCCGGCCAAGTGGCTGGCCAAAGCCATGGGGTGGCGCTCCGCTCACATCCTGCAATGACGCCCCGCGAACAAGCGCCCGCCTTGTCGGTGCAGCTGCAACACACGGCCCACTTGCTGGACCGTGTCATGCAGGGCGAATCCACCACAGCCTTGCTCGCTGGCTTGCCGTCGTCGCTGCGCCCTGGCATTCAGGCGTTGCTGCTGAGCGTGTTGCGCCACGCCGCGCTGGCGCGCGCTGCCAGCACACACCTGGTGCAAAAACCGCCCGCCCGCCCGGTGATGGCCTTGTTGCAAACCACGCTGGCCTTGATGAACGTCGAGCCCAAGCCCTATCCCGATCACACCCTGGTCAACCAGGCCATCGAGGCCGCCAAAAACCACCGCAGCACCCGCCATGCCGCAGGCCTCATCAATGCCTGCCTGCGCCGCTGGTTGCGCGAGGCCGACTCCATGCGGCAGGTGCTCATGGCCGATCCCACTGTGCGCTGGAACCTGCCCGGCTGGTGGATCGAGCGCTTGCGTGCCGACCACGGGCGTGAGCGCGCACAGGCCATCATGCAGGCCTATCGCCACCCTGCGCCCATGACACTGCGCGTGAATGCCCGCTGGGGCGATGCCCAGAAGCTCATGACGCTGTGGGAGGCCGAGGGCATCGCAGCGCGCATCACCGACACGCATTGCATTGAGCTCAGCAGCCCTCGTCCCGTGAGCGCCTTGCCCGGCTTTGCCCAGGGCTGGTGTTCGGTGCAGGACTGGGCAGCTCAACTCGCCGCGCCCTTGTTGATGGAGCCGCCCACCGCAAGCGGTCCCGATGCGCGCTGGCTCGATGCCTGTGCAGCACCCGGCGGCAAGACCGCCCACTTGCTGGAGCTGGGTCAAGCCCAGGTCTGGGCGGTGGACCAGGATCCCAAGCGGGTGTTGCGCATCGAGGAGAACCTGCGCCGCATTCAGGCGCAGGCCCAGGTCAAAGTGGCCGATGCCGCGCGCCCCCACAGTTGGTGGGACGGCAAGCCCTTTGACGCCATCTTGCTCGATGCGCCGTGCACCGCATCGGGCATTGTGCGCCGCCACCCCGATGTGCCCTGGTTGCGTCGCGAGAGTGATGTGGCGCAGCTGGCCGCCCAGCAAAAGCAGTTGCTCCATGCCCTGTGGCCCTTGCTCAAGCCCGGTGGCGTGTTGGTCTATTGCACCTGCTCAGTCTTCAAGGCCGAGGGCGAAAACCAGATCCAGACCTTTGTCCAGCGCCACAACCAGGCGCAACGGCTGTCAGCCCCTGGACACCTCTTTCCTCAATCTGCGCAAGAGCCCGCTGACCTCGGTCAAAATGAGGCCCGTGACCACGATGGATTCTTTTATGCACGCTTGCGCAAGCTGGGTTGAGCGAGCAGTCCCTGTGCGGCAAGCCCGATGGGCCGTTGTCGTGCTGGGGGCTTGGTGGCTGGCCGCCGCCCAAAGCGTGCTTGCCGCTCCCGATTCATCCGGCGCAGCGGCCCATGCCGCCTCACCCAGTGCCTTCACCGTCACGCCCAGTGTCACGGCATGGCCTTTCCCGATGTTGGCCCAGGCGACAACGCCTTCACCTGCTCAGGCTCCAAGCCCTGCGCCCGCCCCCGATAACAAATCGGGCGCCCCCGACAACAAAGCGGGCGCACCCACGGCACCGACCCCGCCCACCGTGTCGCGCGTCAACCAGTTCAGCCTAGAGCGTTCGGGCGAGAGCCTCTATATGACGGTGCGCATGCAGTTTGACCTGCCCGATGCAGCCAAAGAGGCCTTGCTCAAAGGGGTGAGTCTCTTTTTCAGTGCCGAGGTCAGCACCCTTCGCCCGCGCTGGTATTGGCGCGACGAATACCTGGTGCTCGACCGCCTCTACTGGCGGCTCAACTTCCTGCCCTTGTCCCGCCGCTGGCGCTTGCAGCAGGCCAATGAGCCCTGGGACAAGCAAGGCGGCCTGATCTCCGACAAACTCTTTGACGACTTGCCAGCGGCCTTGCAGGCCTTGCAGACCATTGAGCGTTGGCCGCTGCGTGACAAAACCATCATCCTGTCTAACCGCGAAAACAAACTGACCTTCACCTTCGAACTAGATCAGTTCCTGTTGCCCCGTCCTCTGGTGGTGGGCAACCTGGCCAACGATGTGTGGAAGCTCAAGATGTCGCGCGACCTCAACCTCATCGTCTCGGAGGCCGGGCGGTGACACCGACACTGGGGCGCCCACCCAAATTCAACCTGAGTGGGTGGTGGGTGGCCTTGCTCAGCCTGGCCTTGTCCATGTCGCTCATCCTGTTGTTCTTGTTGGCCCAGGCCACCCAGGAGTGGCAGGTCTATGAACACAATTACGGCTGGCTGCTGGTGGCCAACCTGGTCACGGTCTCGGTCTTGCTGCTCATGGTGTGCTGGATGGTGTGGCGATTGGCCACCCGGCTCAAGCAAGGCAAGTTCGGCACGCGCTTGCTCATCAAGCTGGCGGCCACCTTTGCCCTGGTGGGCGTGGTGCCGGGGGTGATCATCTACACCGTGTCCTACCAGTTTGTGGCTCGCTCCATCGAGGCCTGGTTTGACACCAAGGTGGAAGGCGCGCTCAATGCGGGCCTGAGCCTGAGTCGCACCACCCTGGACCTGACGGCGCAAGACCTGGCCAACAAATCCCGTGGCTTGTTGCAGCAATTGCGCCAGACGCCTGACCCCGCCATTGGCCCCGTGCTGGAACAGTGGATGGAGCAAATGGGCGTGACCGACCTCATCGTGTGGTCGGGCGAGCAACTCCCCATCGCCACCGCAGGGCAATCGCGTTACCAACTCGCCCCACCGCGCCCGAGTGCCACCGACATCCGGCAGGCCAACCTCAGGGGAGTGCTGTGGCGCTTTGAAGGATTGGACGAAACGCCCACTGGCCTGGGTGCCGAATTGAGCACCGCGCCCACCATCCGCTTGCTCATCCCCATCCCACAGTCCCTGGTCAGCCTCAGTGGCAGCGGGCGCATCCTTCAGGTGGAGCAGCGCATCCCCGAGGCCCTGGTGCAAAACGCCCGCGCCGTGGTGCAGGCCAACAATGAATACCAGGAACGCGCTCTGGGTCGCGGTGGCTTGCAGCGCATGTACCTGGGCACGCTCACCCTCAGCCTCATCCTGGGTGTGTTTGGTGCGGTGTTGTTGGCCGTGTTGCTGGGCAATCAACTGGCCAAGCCTTTGCTGTTGCTCGCGCAGGGCGTGCGCGATGTGGCGGCTGGTGACTTGAGCCCCAAACAGTCGCTCGAAGGCAAAGACGAACTCGATGGCCTCACCCGCTCCTTTGCGCAAATGACCCGGCAGCTCTTTGAAGCCCGCAATGCCGTCGAACATTCCATGGGTGAGGTGGAATTGGCTCGCACGCGCCTGCAAGCCATTTTGGACAACATGAGTGCGGGCGTGCTCATCCTGGACACACGCGGACACATCCTGGGTCGCAACCCCGCTGCATCTCGCATCCTCAACCTCACTGAAGGTCAATCGCCAGACACGGAGCTCACCCAGCTGCCCGAGCTCTCCGCCTTTGGCGATTGGGTGCTGGACCACTTTCACCAACTCGAACGCGACGAGCAAGGCGAACATCCAGACCACTGGCAATCCTCTTTCGAAATCGACAACCAGGCGCGCACCGTCTTGCTCGCACGCGGCGCAACCCTGCCCAACGCGCAATGGCTTTTGGTGTTTGATGACATCTCCGATGTGGTGTCGGCGCAGCGCGCGCTGGCCTGGGGTGAAGTCGCCCGCCGCCTGGCGCACGAGATCAAAAACCCGCTCACCCCCATCCAGCTCTCCGCCGAGCGGCTGGCCATGAAACTCGAGTCCCGCCTGGAAGGCAACGACCAAGCCTTGCTCACCAAGTCGGTCAAGACCATCGTTGATCAGGTCGACGCCATGAAGCGCCTGGTCAACGAATTCCGCGATTACGCGCGCTTGCCCAGCGCCCACCTGAACCCTCTGGACCTCAATGCGGTGGTGAGCGATGTGCTCATGCTCTATGACCCCGAGGGTGTGCCCACTTGGCTCAAGCTGCAACTCGCTTCAGACTTGCCCCTCATCCAGGGCGATGCGCAGCTGCTGCGTCAGGTGCTGCACAACCTGCTGCAAAACGCCCAGGAAGCCACCGAGGACCTCAGCACTCACCCCATCACCCTGATCACTGAATGGCAAAGCGCCAATTCACGCGTGCGATTGCGCATCAACGACCAGGGCCAAGGCTTTGACGAGGCCATGTTGCAGCGGGCTTTCGAGCCCTATGTGACCAGCAAGCCCAAAGGCACCGGCCTGGGTCTTGCGGTGGTGAAAAAAATCATTGAAGAACATGGTGGTCGCATCAGTTTGACCAACCGTTACGAGGATGAGCGCGTGGTGGGTGCTCAAGTCTCGCTATCATTCCCACCCGCTCCCGTGCGAACAGAAAAGGCTTGAACCCATGGCAACGATCTTGGTCGTCGATGATGAACTCGGCATTCGTGATCTGCTGTTTGAGATCCTCAATGATGAAGGCCACCAGGTCGAGCTGGCCGAAAACGCGGCGCAGGCGCGCGACTACCGCGCACAGCACCGCCCCGACCTGGTGTTGCTCGACATCTGGATGCCCGACACCGATGGGGTGAGCCTGCTCAAGGAATGGGCCTCTGCACGATTGCTCACCATGCCGGTGATCATGATGAGTGGCCACGCCACGATCGAAACCGCAGTCGAAGCCACCCGCATCGGCGCGCACTCCTTCCTGGAAAAACCCATCACCTTGCAAAAGCTGCTCAAGGCGGTGGAGCAGGGCTTGCAACGTTCAGCGCCGCCACTGCGCCCCAGCTTGAACCTGGGTGGCATGCCGCCCATGCGCAGTGCCGAACCGCGCGCAGCCGTCGTACCCACTGCCGAGACACTCGCACCCGCCCAGGCCGACCCCCATGAGGCCCCTGTGCAAAGCTTTCAGCTCGACATGCCTTTGCGCGAGGCGCGCGATGCCTTTGAAAAAGCCTACTTTCAATATCACCTGTATCACGAAAGCGGCAGCATGACGCGTGTGGCCGAGCGCACGGGTCTGGAGCGCACCCACCTCTACCGCAAGCTCAAGCAGTTGGGCGTGGATCTCATCAAAAGCAAAAAGGGCGCTTGAGCACACCTTAGCGGTTGCTCAAGGCTTCCCAGCGCTCCAAGGCCAGCATCAGCGCCGCTTCGATTTCGGCGTCGCGCGCGCAATAGGTCTGGGCGCGATCGGCATCCGTCACAAACAAACTGCCATCGGCCAAGGCCGAACGGATCTGAGCCTGCTCGGTCTCTAGCGCATCAATGCGCGTGGGCAACTCCTCGAGCTCGCGTTGTTCCTTGTAGCTGAGCTTGGTGCGAGGCTTGGCACTGGCGGCGGCCTCGGGAGAAGCCGTTTTGGCGGGCGCGCTGGCAGTGGGCGTGCCCAAGCTGGCCGATTTGTTGGGCTCGCCCGCTTGGGCCTGGCGCAACTGGCGGCTGCGTTCTGACTGGATCAACCAATCCTGCACATTGCCCTCGAACTCGCGCCACAAACCCGGTTGACCTTCATGGCCTTCAAAGGCCAGGATGTGCGTGGCCACCGCATCCACAAAAGCGCGGTCGTGGCTCACCAGGAACACCGTACCCTCGTACTGCTGCAACAGGTCTTCGAGCATCTCCAGGGTGTCGAGGTCCAGGTCGTTGGTGGGTTCATCGAGCACCAGCACATTGGCCGGGCGTGCAAACAGGCGTGCAAGCAGCAAACGGTTGCGCTCGCCCCCCGAGAGCGAGCGCACGGGCGAGGCCGCACGCGCGGGCGAAAAGAGAAAGTCCCCCAGATAGCTTTTGACATGCTGTCGGCGCGTGCCAATCTCGATCCACTCGCTGCCGGGGCTCACAAAGTCTTCCAGGGTGGCGTCCAGGTCCAGCTGCGCGCGCATCTGGTCGAAATAGGCCACGCTTTGCCGCGTGCCGCGCCGCACCCGGCCGCTGCTGGCCTCGATCTCGCCCAGGATGAGTTTGAGCAGGCTGGTCTTGCCCGCGCCGTTGGGGCCAATGAGCGCGAGCTTCTCGCCACGCAGGATGGTGGTGGTGAGGTGTTGGGCAATGGTCTTGCGCGCGCCCTCGGGTGCGTCAAACCACAGGCTCACATCGGTGAGCTCGGCCACCAGCTTGCCCGAGGACACCCCGGCATCGATGTCCATGCGCACCTGGCCGAGTTGCTCGCGGCGTTGGGCTCGCGCCTGGCGCAAGCCCTTGAGCCGCTCCACCCGGCTTTGGCTGCGCGTGCGCCGTGCTTCCACCCCTTTGCGAATCCAGACCTCTTCCTGGGCGAGCAACTTGTCAGCCTTGGCGCTGGTCACGGCTTCGCGTTCGGCCTGGGCTTGCTGCAATTCGAGGTAACGGGCGTAGTTGCCCACGTAGCTGTGCAAGTGACCGCGATCGAGTTCGACGATGCGCGTGGCCACCGCATCGAGGAAGGCGCGGTCGTGGGTGATGAACACCACTGCACCATGAAAGTCCACCAGCAATGACTCCAGCCAGCGAATGGCATCGAGGTCAAGGTGGTTGGTGGGTTCGTCCAGCAGCAAGACCTGGGGGCGTGTGACCAGCGCCTGCGCCAGGGCGACCCGCTTTTGCACCCCGCCCGAGCAAGTGCCCAGCAAGGCTTGGCCGTCGAGTTGCAAGCGTTGCAGGGTTTCAGTCACGCGGCGATCCACATGCCAGCCGTCTTGCGCCTCGATGGCGGTTTGCAAGGCATTGAGGTCGCCTTCGCCCCTGGAGAAGGCCTCGATCATCGTGAGCACATCGCCAAGGCCTGCGCGCACCGTGTCGTACACCGTGGCGTCGGGCGGGAAGTGCGCCTCCTGCGCCACGCAGCGGATGCGCAAGCCTTGCTGCACCTGCAAGCTGCCTTCATCGGGTTGAGACCAGCCGGCCAGGATGCTGAGCAAGGAGGACTTGCCCGCGCCATTGCGGCCAATGAGGCCCACGCGCTCGCCCATCTCCAGCGAGAACTGGGCACGATCGAGCAAGGGGACGTGGCCAAAGGCGAGGGAGGCGTTGAGCAAAGTGAGGCAGGCCATGGGCGTCGATTATCGATGGCGTGACACAATCCCCGCCCTTGACCCATTGAGGAGACCGCCGCCATGCCAGGAACCGTTCAATTGCACCGCGTGCTCAAAGCACCCCCCGAGCGGGTTTACCGCGCTTTTGTGACCCCTGAGGCCATGGCCAAGTGGCTGCCCCCGCATGGCTATACCGGCACCGTGCATCACTTTGACGCCCGCGTGGGCGGTCAATTCAAGATGTCGTTCACCCAGTTCGCCACCCAGCAGTCGCATGGCTTTGGCGGTGAATACCTGGAGATGGTCCCGCACACCTTGCTGCGCTACACCAACGTGTTCGATGACCCCAACATGCCGGGGGTGTTGCAGGTGACGGTGCACTTCAAGCCCGTACTCTGCGGCACACAACTCGACATCACCGAGGCCGGCATCCCCGATGTGATCCCGGTGGAGATGTGTCACCTCGGCTGGCAGGAATCACTGGATCAACTGGCCCGGTTGGTGGAGCCAGAGATCGGCGCGTGAACTCACATGCTGCGTCGGTACTGACCACCCACTTCAAACAAGGCGTTGGTGATCTGGCCCAGTGAGCAGCAGCGCACCGCGTCCATCAGCACCTCAAAGACGTTGCTGTTGTCGATCACGGCCTGTTGCAAGCGCTTGAGCATGACCGCCGACTTGTCGGCATGCCGGGTATGGAAATCCTGCAAGCGCTGGAGCTGGCTTTGCTTTTCGTCTTCGGTCGAACGAGCCAGCTCGATGCTCTCGGGCACGGGGTCGCCATGCGGGTTGCGGAAGGTGTTCACACCAATGATGGGGTACTCGCCGGTGTGCTTGAGCATTTCGTAATGCATGCTCTCTTCCTGGATCTTGCTGCGCTGGTAGCCAGTCTCCATGGCGCCCAGCACGCCGCCACGTTCGGCGATGCGTTCAAACTCTGAGAGCACGGCCTCTTCCACCAGCTCGGTGAGCTCGTCGATGATGAAGGCGCCCTGGTTGGGGTTTTCGTTTTTGGCCAGTCCCCACTCGCGGTTGATGATGAGCTGAATCGCCATGGCGCGGCGCACCGACTCCTCGGTGGGGGTGGTGATGGCCTCATCAAAGGCGTTGGTGTGCAAGCTGTTGCAGTTGTCGTAGATGGCGATCAAGGCTTGCAGCGTGGTGCGGATGTCGTTGAACTGGATTTCTTGCGCGTGCAGGCTGCGGCCACTGGTCTGGATGTGGTACTTCAACTTTTGGCTGCGCTCGTTGGCACCGTATTTTTCTTTCATGGCCACGGCCCAAATGCGCCTGGCCACGCGACCCAGCACGGTGTATTCGGGATCCATGCCATTGCTGAAGAAGAACGACAAGTTGGGGGCAAAGTCGTCGATGTGCATGCCCCGCGCCAGATAGGCCTCGACAAACGTGAAGCCGTTGGAGAGGGTGAAGGCCAGCTGGCTGATGGGGTTGGCGCCAGCCTCGGCAATGTGATAGCCGCTGATAGAGACGCTGTAGAAGTTGCGCACGTTGTGATGCACAAAGTACTGCGCAATGTCGCCCATGACCTTGAGGCTGAACTCGGTCGAGAAGATGCAGGTGTTTTGCCCCTGGTCTTCCTTGAGGATGTCGGCCTGCACCGTGCCACGCACATTGGCCAGCACCCATTCGCGGATCTTGGCGCTTTCGGTGTCGGTGGGCTCGCGGCCGTTGTCAGCCCTGAACTTGTCCATGTTCTGGTCAATGGCGGTGTTCATGAACATCGCCAGGATGGCTGGGGCCGGGCCGTTGATGGTCATGGACACGCTGGTGCTGGGGTTGCACAGGTCAAAGCCGCTGTAGAGCACCTTCATGTCGTCCAGGGTGGCAATGCTCACCCCCGAGTTGCCAACCTTGCCATAGATGTCAGGGCGCAGGTCGGGGTCGTTGCCGTAGAGCGTGACCGAATCAAAGGCCGTGGAGAGGCGCTTGGCGGGCATGCCCTCGCTCACCAGCTTGAAGCGGCGGTTGGTGCGGAAGGCATCGCCTTCACCGGCAAACATGCGGGTGGGGTCTTCGCCCTCGCGCTTGAAGGCGAAGGTGCCCGAGGTGTAGGGGAAGCTGCCCGGTACGTTGTCGAGCATGAGCCACTTGAGCACTTCGCCGTCGTCCTCGTATTTGGGCAAGGCCACTTTGCGGATCTTGTTGCCACTCAGGGTGGTGTGGGTGAGGGCTGTGCGGATCTCCTTGTCGCGGATCTTGACCACATATTCGTCGCCGCTGTAGGCCTGCTGCATGTCTGGCCATTGCGCGAGGAGTTTGCGGGCAGCGGGATCGAGGTCCATCTCGCGGTGCTGGGCCAGGTCCAGCGCTGCCTCGGCGGCTTTGGCGCGATCGGCCTTGTCGGCTTGCAACATGCGCGCTGCAGCCCTGAGCTGCTGGATTTCACGCGCGAGGCGCGACTGCTTGATGGCTTTGGCTTTGTAGCCGCGCACCGTGTCCGAGATTTCGGCGAGGTAGCGCGTGCGTGCCGGCGGCACGATGGGCGCCTGGTTGGTGCTGTGCCTCACGCTCACCTGGGGCAGGCGCGAGGCCTGGATGGGCAAGCCGAGTTCTTTGAGGCGGTCACGCAAGGCCTGGTAGAGGGCGGTGACCCCATCGTCGTTGAAGCGGCTGGCCATGGTCCCAAACACCGGCATGGTCTGGGGCGACTCGTGCCAGGCTTCGCGGTTGCGCTGCACTTGCTTGGCCACATCGCGCCAGGCATCGAGCGCACCCTTGCGGTCGAACTTGTTGATGGCCACGAATTCGGCAAAGTCCAGCATGTCGATTTTTTCGAGCTGGCTGGCCGCGCCAAATTCAGGGGTCATCACGTACATGGGCACGTCCACGTGCGGCACGATGGCCGCGTCACCCTGGCCAATGCCCGAGGTTTCGACGATGACCAGGTCAAAGCCAGCGCATTTGCACGCGGCAATCACATCGGGCAACGCGGCGCTGATTTCGCTGCCAAAGTCGCGCGTGGCCAGCGAGCGCATGAAGATGCGCTGATGCTGGGACCAGGGGCCAATGGCGTTCATGCGGATGCGGTCGCCCAGCAATGCGCCGCCGCTCTTGCGGCGCGAAGGGTCGATGGAGATGACGGCCACGTGCAGGCGGTCGTCCTGGTCCAGGCGCAAGCGGCGGATCAATTCATCGGTCAGCGACGACTTGCCCGCGCCGCCCGTGCCGGTGATGCCCAGCACGGGCACACGGTGTTGGGCGGCTTGCTGGGTCAGCGCCTGGCGCAGGCCATCCGAGGCGGTCTGGTTTTCCAGAGCCGAGACCAGGCGCGAGAGGGTGCGCCAGGCCGCATCGGTGTGGCCTTGCAAGGCCGGCAGATCTTTGCCCGACCACTCGGGCGTGGCCACGTCGCAGCGCATGATCATCTCGCCGATCATGCCGGCCAAGCCCATGCGCTGGCCGTCCTCGGGGCTGTAGATGCGGGTCACGCCATAGGCATGCAATTCGCGGATCTCGGCAGGCACGATCACGCCGCCGCCGCCGCCAAAGACCTGGATGTTCTCGCCGCCGCGCGCGCGCAACTGGTCGATCATGTACTTGAAGTATTCAACGTGACCGCCCTGATAGGAGCTCACGGCAATGCCTTGGGCGTCTTCTTGCAGGGCGGCGGTCACGACCTCGTCCACCGACCGGTTGTGGCCCAGGTGGATCACCTCGGCGCCCATGCCCTGCAGGATGCGGCGCATGATGTTGATGGCGGCATCGTGCCCGTCAAACAGGCTCGCCGCAGTGACAAAACGCACCTTGTGCTGGGGGCGGTATTCAGCCAGGGCTTTGAATTCGGCGGATAAATCGGTCATGGGGACTCCTCGCGCGGGAATTGACGTTACGTAACGTCAATCATAGCGGCTTGTGGTTTTTGGTTCAGCACATCGGTGACCAGGCTTTCGTGGGCCAAAGCCAGGCGCAGCAAATGCGCTTCGGCCATGGGTTTGGCCATGACTTGCAAGCCCATGGGCAGGCCTTGGGGGCCAAAGCCTGCGGGCAGGCTGATGGCGGGCAGGCCGCCCAGCGTGGCGTAAATCACCACCTCCATCCAGCGGTGGTAGGTGTCCATCTGCACGTCACCGTTGGCCGTGCGGATGGAGGCAGGCCAGCGCCATTCGATGGGGAAGGGCCACACCTGGGCGCTGGGCAAGACCAGGAAGTCCACCTTGTCGAAGAGGCTCAGCAGGTGGTGATAAAAGCGCGTGCGCTCCACACTGGCCGAGAGGAAATCGTTGGCGCTCAGGCCTTGCGCCTGGTCGGCCTCCCACAGGGCTTCGGGTTTCATGCGCTCGCGGTTGGCGGGTTGCAGCAAAAACGGTGCGAGCCGGGAGGCCACCAGCACCTTGCGCCAGGCCAGCCAGCAGTCCCACACGCGGTGCGGGTCGTGACCCAGCCCCATGGGCTGCACTGTCGCGCCAGCGTCAGACAGGCGCTTCAAGCTGGCCTCGCAGGTTTGCAACACCCCGTCTTCCATGGGCAAGTAGCCCTCTAGGTTGCCCAGCCACCCCAGCTTCACGCCTTGGAGTGGCAAGGGCGTGAGGCTGCTCGCGGGTGGCAAGCCATCGGTCAAGCTCAGCGGCGACTGCGCCGAGTGGCCGGACTGGATGCACAGCAGGTGCGCGAGGTCGCTCACGGTGCGTGCCATGGGGCCATCGGTGCCCAATTGGCTCACCCACACGTCCAGCGCGGGCTCCATGGGGATGCGCCCCTGCGACGGGCGCAAGCCATAAATGTTGTTCCAGCCAGCCGGGTTGCGCAGGCTCCCCATGAAGTCGGAGCCATCGGCCACCGGCATCAGGTTCAAGGCCAGGGCGACCGAGGTGCCCCCGCTGCTGCCGCCGGCGCTCTTGCTGGGGTCATAGGCATTGCCCGTGGCCCCATGGACTTCATTGAAGGTGTGCGAGCCCAGGCCAAATTCGGGGGTGTTGGTTTTGCCGATGACGATGGCGCCAGCGGCCTTCATGCGCGCCACCGTGGTGCTGTCCTGGGTGGGGATGAAGTTCGCCATGAGCGGCGAGCCCAGGGTGGTGCGCACGCCCTGGGTGAGCGCAAGGTCTTTCACGGCCAGGGGAAAGCCATGCATCCAGCCCCGTGAATGGCCGCGTGCGAGCTCGCTGTCGCACTCGTCGGCCTGGGCGAGCAGGCGGCTTTCGTCAACCAGCGATACGATGGCATTGAATCGGGGATTGAGGACCGCGATGCGCCTGAGGTGGGCCTGCATGACTTCGCGGCAAGACACTGTTTTCTGGTGAATGGCTTGGGAGAGCGCACAAGCACTCCAGGAGGTGAGGTCTTGATTCATGAGGGGTTTGACATAATGGTCCGAAGCAGGTCGCATCATGACATTTTTCGCAATCGATGTCGGTAACACACGTTTGAAGTGGGCTCAGTACGAGTCCATGGCGCGTGGTGCGCGGCTCATCTCCCAAGGCGCGGTGTTCCTGGAGCACATTGACCGCCTGGCCGAGTTCGAGTGGCATCGCCTGGCCGCGCCCACGCGCGTGCTGGGTTGCGTGGTGGCGGGCGAAGCCATCCGCCGCCGCATCGAAGCCCAACTGGAACACTGGGATGTGGTGCCCAGCTGGGTGGTGCCCTCGGCTGAAGAGGCGGGGCTCAAAAATGGCTACGACCACCCCATGCGCCTGGGCGCAGACCGCTGGGTGGCCATGGTGGGCGCCAGGCATCGCATGCTCGATCAATGTCAGGGGCAGCCGCCCAAGCCCCTGGTGGTGGTCATGGTGGGCACGGCGGTCACCGTCGAGGCCATCGACCACGAAGGCCATTTCCTGGGCGGCCTCATCCTGCCCGGTCACGGCATCATGCTTCGCGCCCTCGAATCGGGCACGGCGGGTTTGCACGTGCCAACCGGCGAAGTCAAGACATTCCCCACCAACACCAGCGACGCCCTCACCAGTGGCGGGACCTTCGCAATCGCTGGCGCCATCGAGCGCATGCACAGGCACCTGAGCGAGCGCTGCGGCCAGGCCCCCTTGTGCTACATGACAGGCGGCGCGGGCTGGAAGATGGCGCCGAGCATGACCGTGCCTTTTGAGCTGGTTGAAGGCCTGATTTTTGAGGGCTTGCTGACGCTCGCGCGACATCGCTGGCCTGCGGGCTGATCCCGAGCCGGTTTCAGGGCGCGTCGCCTCGTGAAAACCCGGGGTACGCGCCTTTTGGGGCCATCAGGTTATTCCTCAGGCGCGTTTCAAAGGCTTGGTTTATCCTAGGGTCATGAACCTCCTCGACGACATCGTGGCGCAAGCCCAGCAACTCACGGCCATCCGCCGTGACATCCATGCCAACCCCGAGTTGTGCTTTGACGAACACCGCACCGCCCAGGTGGTCAAAGACAAGCTCACCGAATGGGGCATTCCTTTCGAAGAAGGCATCGGTGGCACGGGCGTGGTGGGCATCCTCCAATGCGGTCAGTCCACGCGGGCCATTGGCCTGCGTGCCGACATGGATGCGCTCCCCATCCAGGAGCGCAACACCTTTGATCACGCCAGCCGCAAGCCCGGACACATGCACGCCTGCGGGCACGATGGCCATGTGGCCACCTTGCTTGCAGCCGCCCAACACCTGGCCAAGCACCGCCAGTTCGATGGCACTGTGTATTTCATCTTCCAGCCCGCCGAGGAAGGCGGTGGCGGCGCACGCGAGATGATCAAGGACGGCTTGATGAAGCGCTTTCCCATGGAACAAGTCTTTGGCCTGCACAACTGGCCTGGCATGCCCACGGGTCACTTTGCCGTGAGCCCTGGCCCGGTCATGGCCTCGAGCAACGAATTCAAGATCACCGTCAGGGGCAAGGGCAGCCACGCTGCATTGCCCCACGATGGGATTGACCCCGTGCCCGTGGCTTGCCAAATGGTGCAAGCCTTTCAGACCATCATCTCGCGCAACAAAAAGCCCGTCGATGCGGGCGTGATCTCGGTCACCATGATCCACGCGGGCGAAGCCACCAACGTCGTGCCCAACAGCTGCGAATTGCAGGGCACGGTGCGCACTTTCTCGATTGGCGTGCTCGACCTCATCGAGGAGCGCATGCGGCAGGTGGCGCATCACGTGGCCGCCGCGCACAACGCGACGGTGGACTTTGAGTTCAAGCGCAACTACCCGCCCACCATCAACCACGAAGGCCCCAGCGCCTTTGTGCGCAAGGTGCTCGAAGACATGGTGGGTCCGGACCATGTCCATGCACAAGAGCCCACCATGGGGGCTGAAGACTTCTCCTACATGCTGCTCGAAAAGCCGGGCTGCTATTTCTTCATGGCCAACGGCATGGGCGACCACCGCATGCCCGGTCACGGCGAAGGCCCCTGCACCCTGCACAACCCCAGCTACGACTTCAACGACGACCTCATCCCCCTGGGCGGCACAGCCTGGGTGCGTTTGGTGCAGGCGTATTTCGCCAAGGCTTGAGCCTGGCGGCGGCGCTGCCCTGTGCGGGCACCGCTGACTGTGTCCGCGAGTCGATTGCCTTCGCGCCTTCAGGGGCTGGGCATGTAAGCCGTGCGCAGCTGACGCAAGTGCTTGCGTGAAGCGGCATCGAGGTGCGGCAACAACAACCCCATGACGTGCAAGGCCCCGCGCAAGACGCTGCGCTGGGCATGCTCATCGGCCATGGCATGGCGCGGGTCGCGCACATATTCGTAGCTCAGCCACCACGTCAGCATCACCACCATGTGCACCGCAAGGTCGTCGCGGTCGCTGGATTCAAGCTGGAGCACCCCCGCATGCGACAAGCCCTGCAACATGCCCTTGAAGGCTGAGGTCTTGTCCAGCAGCACGTTCTTCATGGACTGTTCGAGGTGGCGGTTGTTGCTCAGCAGGTGATTGATGTCGCGATAGAGGAAGCGGTAGGCCCACACGCGCTCAAAGAGCGCATGCAGGAAAAACCAGGCGTTTTCCACATCGCCCACATCGGGCGCGGCCGGCAGGAGTTCATTGAGGTGCTGCACATACTGGTCGAACAAGGCATTGACCAAGACGTCTTTGGCCGGGAAGTGGTAGTAGAGGTTGCCCGGACTGATGTTGAGCTCGCTGGAGATCTGGGCTGTTGACACCCCCGGCTCGCCGTACCGGTTGAACAAGGCCAGCGAGGTGTCGAGGATGCGCTCGGCGGTGCGCCTGGGGGCTTTGCGTGCCATGGGCTAAGCGGCGCTCAGGGTTGAGGTGAGCGAAGCGGGACCTTGGATCCCAGGGGCGTTGCGTGGATCGGCCATCAGGTTTTGGAGCGCCCGGTTGATCGCGCAGAGGCACGTGCAGTTTGGGATTTGCCCGCTGCCGGTGCTGCGCTGGCTTTGCGGGTCTTTTTGGCCGCCGCAGGCGTGGCCGGGGTCGAGCCCGAGCGCGCCGCAGCCTTGCCCGCCGCAGCGGCGCGGCTTGCGCCCATGAGGGCTTCTTCCAGTGCCCGCACACGGTGCTGCAAGGCCAGCCAGTCCTGGGGCGTGGGGTAGCCCTGTCGGATGAGTGCCTTGATCACCCGGTCCTCAAAAATCGTCTCCAGCCTGTCCACCGAGGTCACGGTCTTGTTGGAGATTTGCTCGGCCATGTCACTCATGCGTTGCGTGGCCTGGCTCCATTTTTCTTCGGCCACGGCCTGGGTCTTGCGCTGGATGCTCAAGCCGTCGTTGACCAGGTTTTCAAACACCTTGCCCCCTTCTTGCTGGGCTTTGGAAAACGCGCCCACGCCGGCCAGCCAGATTTGCTGGGCTGATTCGCGCATGGCATCGGTCAAGTGCATGGGGTCGAATGGGGGTGGCTTGGTCATGTGCAGTCCTCCAAGGATGCGATGGGGAGTGGATGAATCCACTTTACTAGAATCTGGGCCATGAGCATCCCTCAACACATCGCCATCATCATGGACGGTAATGGCCGCTGGGCCAAGCGCCGCATGATGCCGCGTTCGGTGGGGCATTTGCGCGGGGCTGCCAACTTGCGCAGTGCCGCGCGCTGGTGTGCCACCCACGGTGTGCGTTACCTCACCGTGTTTGCCTTCAGCACCGAGAACTGGCGCCGCCCCCCCGAAGAGGTGTCCATGCTCATGGAGCTCTTTGGCCAATACCTGGAGCGCGAGATTGCCGCCTTGGTGGATGCGGGCATCCGCTTGCGAGTGATCGGTGACCGCAGCGGTTTTGACCCCGACATCCAGTCGCGCATTGCCCACGCCGAGGCCGCCACGGCGGATCAAACCCGTTTTCACCTCACGATTGCGGCCAACTACGGTGGCCAGTGGGACATCCTTCAGGCCATGCGCCGCTGGCAGGCGCAGCACCCGGGGCGCGATGTGAGCGAGCTCACCGAACAAGCCCTCGCTGCCCATCTGAGCACCGCCGATTTGCCTGAACCCGACTTGCTCATTCGCACCGGCGGCGAGCAGCGCATCAGCAACTTCATGATCTGGCAAATGGCCTACACCGAGCTGTATTTCACCGATGTGTTCTGGCCAGAGTTCAAGGAAGAGCACTTTGAGAAGGCTTTGCTCTCTTACCGGAGCCGGGTTCGCCGCTTTGGTCAAACGGATGAGCAAGTCGCCCAAGGGCTCTTGAGTGCCCGCCAAGCCTGAGCCAGGTGGCTTGGTCTAGAATCTTTTGGCGTAATGCCCCTTAACTTTTTATTTTTCGCTTCAAGGCGTTTTAGTCATGAAATTTGAACCCCGTTCACCCCAATCTGGTCCCATTCACCGCGCCAAAGAGCACGCGCCCCATCATGGCCACCATGCCCGCCAGGGTTCATGCATGGCCCTGGTCGATGCGCATTACTTCACTTGGTTGCTCAAGCAAGGTGCCGCTGAAGACGCCAGCCTTGAGGGCTTGCAGCGCCAGATGCTGCCTGCTGTGCTGGGCTCGGCTCTGAAGCAGGCGCACCTGTCGTTGGACATCCGCCGCATCTATTGGTATGGCGAGGCCAATGACCACCAGTACCCCAACGACCAGATCGCGCGCTGGACGAGCACCGAGACCTCTGAAGATGTGTTCCATGCGCTGAGCGCCGACATTCGCCGCCTGGCCGAGCGTCAGGCCTGCGAGCACCTGCTCATCGCCAGCGATGACGAGCGCCTGCGCGCTGTGATGGACGAGGCCCAGCTCTATGGTCTGAGCGTCTACCTGCTGGCCGATGAAAGTGCACGCCACATTGACCAACTCGAGCAGGAAGACCCTGCCTGGTGCCAACTGCTGGCCCAGGCCGACCGCCGTGTGTTCCTGCATCCCATGGCCCTCAAGGACTTGACCCAGCCGCGCACCCCGCACGTGGCCACCCCCGCGAGCCTGGATCAGTCGCGCGCCAAGATGCAGGAAGTGGTGGACTTTTGGTGGGACGAGGAACCCGATGACCTGCGCGAAGACTTGCGCGAAGAGTTGTCAGGCAGCCAGGGCATCCCCCAGGAAGTCGACCGCCATTTGCTGCTGCGTGTGCGCCGTGTGCTCGACAGGCCGCTCAATTTCTCCGAGAAAAAACTCCTGCGCGAAATCGTTCGCAACAAGGTGCTGGGAGGCCCGGCCATCGCTGAATCCGAGGGTTGAGCATGACAGCCGCCTCGATTTCGCCACAGGACCAGGCCGATCTGCTGGCCAGGGCATTGCCCTACATCCGCCGCTTTCACGGCAAGACCCTGGTCATCAAGTACGGCGGCAACGCCATGACCGACCCGGTCTTGCAGCAAGCCTTTGCCGAGGATGTGGTCTTGCTCAAGCTCGTGGGCATGAACCCCGTGGTGGTCCACGGGGGGGGGCCGCAAATCGAAGGCCTCTTGCAGAGACTGGGTAAAAAAGGCGAATTCATCCAGGGCATGCGTGTGACCGATCCCGAGACCATGGAAGTGGTCGAGTGGGTGCTGGCCGGCGAGGTGCAGCAAGACATCGTGGGCCTCATCAACCGCGCGGGCGGCAAGGCCGTGGGCCTCACCGGCCGTGATGGGGGGCTCATCCGTGCCAAAAAACTCAAGCTGGTTGACCCCAACGACCCCAACACCGTTCACGACGTGGGCCAGGTGGGCGACATCACCGCCATCGATCCCAGTGTGGTCAAGGCCTTGCAGGACGACGCCTTCATTCCGGTGGTGAGCCCCATTGGTTTTGGCGAGCACAACGAGTCCTACAACATCAACGCCGACGTGGTGGCCGCCAAGCTCGCCACCGTCTTGCAAGCCGAGAAGCTGCTCATGCTCACCAACATCCGCGGTGTGCTGGACAAGGACGGCAACCTCCTCACCGAGCTCACCCCCCGGCGCATCGACGAACTCTGTGCCGACGGCACCATCAGCGGCGGCATGATCCCCAAGATCGCCGGTGCGCTCGATGCGGCCAAGAGCGGCGTGAATGCCGTGCACATCATTGACGGACGTGTCCCGCATGCCATGTTGCTCGAAATCTTGTCAGATCAGGCATTCGGGACCATGATTCGTTCCCATTGATACGAACCCACTTCGAGGAGGCTCGCGCATGGATGCATCTCAGTCCAAACCTGCCACACCTGCGCAGCCAGAGCCCACCCAGCGCCTCAAACGCGGCGAGCGCCGCATGCAGATCCTGCAAGTGCTGGCCAAGATGCTCGAGTCACCGCAGATTGAGCGCATCACCACTGCCACCTTGTCCGAGCATGTGGGGGTGAGCGAGGCGGCCTTGTATCGGCACTTTGCCAGCAAGGCCCAGATGTACGAAGGCCTCATCGAGTTCATCGAGCAAAGCGTCTTCACCCTCTACAACCAGATTGCCCAGCGCCCCGAGCCGGCGCGCACGCGGGTGGCGCAAATGGTCCAGGTGCTGCTGCGCTTTGCCCAGCAAAACCCCGGCATGGTGCGCGTCATGGTGGGCGATGCGCTGGTGTTTGAGCACACGCGCTTGCAGCAGCGCATGGGGCAATTTTTCGAGCGCGTGGAGTCCAGCCTCAAGCAGGTGCTGCGCGACGAGGCCACCGATTCCATCAGCCCCGGCGCCGATGCCGCAGTCCGTGCGGGCGTGATCACCGCCTGGATGCAAGGCCGCCTGCAACGCTATGCCCGCTCGGGCTTTCGTCGATTGCCCACCGAACAGCTCGACGACGCGCTGGGCCTCTTGCTCGCCTGAGCCTGACCAGGGCCAGCCCTGGCTTGGGCGGTCGATTTCCCCTGACTTGAGCCTGCGCTGACCGCATCCCAGGCCAGAGCCCTGTTGCCGCTGGGGTTTTCAACAAAACCCACAAAAAGAACGACCGTTCAATTATGATCGCGCCCCAGACCTCATCCAGGAGCGCGTCATGCCCCACTACCAACCCCCTTTGCGCGACATGCACTTTGTGCTGCACGAATTGCATGGCGCTGTGTCCCAGCTCAAAGCCCTGCCTGCCCATGCCGATCTGGATGAGGAGACCCTCAACGCCGTGCTCGAAGAGGGCGGCAAATTTGCGTCCGAGGTGTTGTTGCCGCTCAACCTGGTGGGCGACATCCAGGGCTGCAAGCTGGACCCCAAAACCCACGAGGTGACCACCCCCGACGGCTTCAAGGCCGCCTACGCCCAGTATGTGCAAGGAGGCTGGGCGGCTTTGTCGTGCGACCCGGCCTATGGCGGCCAAGGCTTGCCCTTTGTGCTCAACCAGTGCTTTTACGAAATGCTCAACGCCACCAACCAGGCCTGGACCATGTATCCAGGTCTCTCGCATGGTGCCTACGAGTGCTTGCATGCCCACGGCACGCCCGAGCAAAAGCAGATCTACCTCAGCAAACTCACCAGTGGCGAGTGGACGGGCACGATGTGCCTCACCGAGCCGCATTGCGGCACCGACCTGGGCATGCTGCGCACCAAGGCCGAGCCCTTGCCCGATGGCAGCTACGCCATCAGCGGTCAAAAAATCTTCATCAGCGCGGGCGAGCACGACATGGCCGCCAACATCGTTCACCTGGTCTTGGCCCGTTTGCCCGATGCGCCAGCGGGCAGCAAAGGCATCAGCCTGTTTGTCGTGCCCAAGTTCAAGGTCAAGCCCGATGGCAGCCTGGGTGAGCGCAATGCCATCCATTGCGGTGGCCTCGAACACAAGATGGGCATTCATGGCAACGCCACCTGCCAGATGATCCTTGACGGTGCGGTGGGCACGCTGGTGGGCGAACCCAACAAAGGTCTGGCTGCCATGTTTGTGATGATGAATGCCGCCCGACTGGGGGTGGGCAATCAGTCGCTGGGCCTCACCGAGGTGGCCTATCAGAACGCGCTGGCCTATGCCAAGGACCGCATCCAGTCGCGCAGCCTCAGCGGCCCCAAGGCCAAAGACAAACCCGCCGACCCCATCCTGGTTCACCCCGATGTGCGGCGCATGCTGCTCACCGCCAAGGCGTATGCCGAAGGGGGGCGTGCCCTGGCCACGCATTGCGCCTTGCTCATCGACAAAGAGCTGCACCATCCCGACGACAACGTCCGCAAAGAGAGCGCCGAGATGGTGGCCTTGCTCACCCCCATCATCAAGGCCTTCATCACCGACAACGGCTTTGCAGCCACCAATGCCTGCTTGCAAGTCTTTGGCGGCCATGGCTACATCCGCGAATGGGGCATGGAGCAGCATGTGCGCGATGCGCGCATCAACCTGATCTATGAAGGCACCAACACCATCCAAAGCCTGGACTTGCTGGGTCGCAAGGTGCTGGGCAACCAGGGCGCAACCCTGCGTAAATTTGGCAAGCTGGTGGCTGCTCTGGTGCAGGAGTGCGCCACCGATGCCGCCATGGCACCCTACATCAAGCCCTTGGCCATGCTGGGTGAACAGCTCACGCAACTCACCACAGAGCTGGGCCTCAAGGCCATGCAAAACCCTGACGAAGTGGGTGCGGCAGCCGTGGACTATCTGCGCCTGGTCGGGCACCTGGTCATGGCTTATTTCTGGGCACGCATGGCGCAAGTGGCCTTGCGCGCGGTGGCCTCGGGCAGCACCGACAGCTTTTATGCCAACAAGCTGCAAACCGCCCGTTTCTACTTTGCCCAGCTCTTTCCCGAGACGGCCACCCTGATGCAACGCATTCGCGCGGGCAGTGATTCGCTCATGGACACGCAGGCGGCGCTGGCCTGACGCAGTTGACTCAGCTTGGCCGGCTCGCCCCGGCTGATGCGGGCTTGGCCGGGTCAGCCCAGTTCTCATTGGGCACCAGCGCATACCAATCGTCGCGGTCAGGGTCGCGGTCGTAAGGGTAGCCGCCCAGGCGCTTGAATTCCTCGGCGTAGTGGGCGACGCGGTCGCGGTCGAGCTTGACGCCAAGACCTGGTGCCGTGGGCACAGCAATCGCCCCCTTCACATACGGCATGAGGCCGCCTTCGATGATGTCATCGGCCAAGTGGTGATAGTGGGCATCGGCCTTGAAGGCCAGGTTGGGCAAGACCGCACCCATGTGCAACATGGTCGCGAGCTGAATGCCCAATTCACCCGAGGAATGCACCGCAATGCCCAGCTGGAAGGTCTCGCACACGCCGGCGGCCTTGATGCACGGGCGAATGCCACCCCAAAACGTGGTGTCCAGCAAGATCACATCCACGGCCGGGTCGCGCACGTTGGTGGCGAGCTGTTCAAAGTTGATCACCACCGTGTTGGTCGACAAAGGGATGTTCACCTTTTCGCGCACGCGTCGCATGCCGTTGAGCCCCCAGGTGGGATCTTCAAAGTAGTCGTTGTTCAAGTCTTCAATGGCATGACCAAAGCGGATCGCCTGCTCCACGCTCAGCACCGAATTGGGGTCGTAGCGCACCGAGTCGCTGCCCACGGCCTTGGCCATGGCGCGAAAGGCCTCGAGTTCAAAGTCGGGGTGGAACACGCCGCCTTTGAGCTTATGGGTGGAAAAGCCGTGCTTGGCCTTCACGGCCAGGGCTTCGTCCACGAGTTGCTCCACCGTTCGCACTTCACCCTGGCCTTGGGTGTTGGGGTGCCTGAAAAACAGGTAACTGGCAAAGGGCACGGTGTCGCGCACCTGGCCGCCGAGCAAGTCGCACACAGGCACGCCCAAAAACTGACCCATGATGTCCAGGCACGCAAATTCGATGGCCGCATGCAGTTGCGTGCGGTTGTTGTAGAGGCTGGCCGTGGGGTTGCAGATCTTGAAGCGCAGGGCTTCGAGCTCCATGGGGTTGTGGCCTTGGAGGTAGCGGGTGAGGCCACGGATCGAGGCCTCGGCACTTTCGCCACCGCCTCCCATTTCACCCAGGCCCACCAAACCCACATCGGTGTGGACTTCGACGATGGTGCGAACAAAGCGACCCCAGTGCGCACCATTGGCATGGCGCAGCGGCGCGAGCAGGGGCACGCTCACACTGGTGGCGCGGATGTCGGTGATGCGGGGAGGCTTCATGGTCAAGGCTCAGGCTTCAAAACACGTGGTGAACCCGCTGGGCTGCACCTTCAAGTTCAGCCCAGGTGGTGTCGTCGATGTCGATGCCGGCCTGCCCACGTGCGGCCCGTGCGGCGCGCTCGGGCTCACCGGCGAGCAAGACGCCGTCGGTGCCCGGTGCGGGTGGACTTTGGCGCAGCCAGTCGACAAAGGCCAGGGCTTCACTGGCAAACGAGGCCTGAGTGCCCAGCCGTGTGGGGTCAATCAGGATGGTGAGCATGCCGTTGAAGACGGCTCGGCGGGCATCGGGTTCCTGGTGCCAGGTGCCTGCGCCCGTGAGCGCGCCGCCCAGCAGCTCGCAAGCCACCGCCATGCCAAAGCCCTTGTGGTCACCAAAGGTCATGAGCGCGCCATAGCGTCCATTGGATTGCGGCACCACCACCACGCCGGGATCGGTGGTGGGGTGGCCGTGTTCGTCGATGAGGTAGCCCTCGGGGACGCGCCGCCCTTCGTTGTGGGCGACTCGCATCTTGCCCTGCGCCACGCGGCTGGTGGCGAAGTCCAGCACAAAGGGTTCGCGCACCGCATCACCTGACCCCAGCGGAATGCCGATGCAACAGGGGTTGGTGCCAAAGCGGCCATCACCCCCGTGATAGGGCGCCACCACCGGGCGGCTGAACACGCTCACAAAATGCAGCGACACCCAACCCTGGGCCACGGCCATTTCGGCAAAGTGGCCAATGCGTCCCAGGTGATGGGCATGGGCCAAAGCCATGATGCAGGCGCCATGCTGGCGCACGCGCTCAAAGGCCAGGTGCATGGCCTGCTCGCCCACCACTTGGCCGTACCCACCTTGGCCATCGAGCCCCAGCAGCATGCCGCTGTCGAGCTGCACACGCACCGAGGCGTTGGGTTGCAGACGGCCTTCGGCAATCGCGTCCACATAGCGCGGTGCCATGCCCACGCCGTGCGAGTCATGGCCGCTGAGGTTGGCCAGCACCAGGTTGGCCGCCACGGTGTGGGCACGCTCAGGGCTGGTGCCTGCGGCGACAAACATGGCGCTCACCCGCTGGGTGAGTTCGTCAGAGCGAATGCGGTGCGTCATGATCAAGCCCTCACATCACCGCGCCGAGTTGCCAGGGCACGAATTCGTTTTGACCATAGCCATGCTGTTCGCTCTTGCTGGGTTCGCCCGAGGCGCAACGCAGGATGTGCTCAAAAATTGCCTGGCCTTTTTCGGCAATGCTGCTGCCGCCATCGACGATGTCGCCGCAATTGATGTCCATGTCTTCGGTCTGGCGCTCCCACAAGGCAGTGTTGGTGGCCAGCTTGAGCGAGGGTGAGGGCGCGCAGCCATAAGCCGAGCCCCGCCCGGTGGTGAAGCAAATGAGGTTGGCGCCGCCTGCCACCTGGCCAGTCGCGCTCACCGGGTCATAGCCTGGGGTGTCCATGTACACAAAGCCATGTGCGCTCACGCGCTCGGCGTATTCATAGACCGCCACCAGGTTGGTGGTGCCGCCCTTGGCCACCGCACCCAGGGACTTTTCCAGGATGGTGGTGAGGCCGCCGGCCTTGTTGCCTGGCGAGGGGTTGTTGTTCATCTCGCCCTGATTGATGCGGGTGTAGTTCTCCCACCAGTGGATGCGGTCGATGAGCTTTTGCCCCACCTCGGGTGACACCGCACGGCGGGTGAGCAAATGCTCGGCGCCATAAATCTCGGGGGTCTCGCTGAGGATGGCCGTGCCGCCATGCGCCACCAGCAAATCCACCGCTGCGCCCAGCGCCGGGTTGGCGCTGATGCCCGAATAGCCGTCGGAGCCGCCGCACTGCAATCCGATCACCAGGTGTTCGGCGCTGCACGGCACGCGTTGCACCGCATTGGCCTCGGGCAGCATGGATTCGATCAAGGCCACGCCCTTGGCCACGGTCTTGGCCGTGCCCCCCGTGTCCTGGATGTTGAAGGCGTGCAGCTTGGTGCCTTGCTTGAGCTCGCTGTGCGCCAGCCAGGTGTTGATTTGGTTGGCCTCGCAACCCAGCCCCACGACCACGATGGCCGCAAAGTTGGCATGGGTGGCGTAGCCCGCAAGCGTGCGTTCGAGCACCTTCATGCCTTCGCCTTCCGTGTCCATGCCGCAGCCCGTGCCGTGGGTGATGGCCACCACGCCATCGACATTCGGATAGGCCGCCAGCGCCTGCGGGTTGTTGCGGCGCGAGAAATGGTCGGCAATCGCGCGCGCTGCGGTGGCCGAGCAGTTCACACTCGAGAGCACGCCGATGTAGTTGCGCGTGGCCACACGCCCATCCGCCCGCACGATGCCTTGGAAGGTGGCGGTCTTGCGCTCGGGCGCGGGTTTGCGGTCGGCGCAAAAGGCATGGTCGCGCGCAAAGCCGCCCTTGTCCGGTCCCATGTCGAGGTTGTGCGTGTGCACATGCTCGCCTGCCTCGATGCGCTTGCTGGCAAACCCAATGATCTGGTTGTAGCGGCGCACGGCTTGGCCAGACTCGATGACACGCATGGCCACCTTGTGCCCAGGCGGGATGAGGCCGCGCACGGCCACGCCCTCGATGGTGGTGCCACTCATGAGTTGGGAACGGGCGATGACCACGTCATCGGCGGCGTGAAGACGAATGAATGCTTGCATGGTCTTGGGGTTCAATAAAACATCTTGGGCAGCCACATGAAGAGGCTGGGTACATAGGTGATGATGATCAGGGAGCCCAGCAGCGGAATCAGCCAGGGCAGGATGGCCACGGTGGTGCGCTCCACGCTCAGCTTGGAGATGCGTGCGAGCACAAACAGCACCATGCCCATGGGCGGGTGCAGCAGGCCAATCATGAGGTTGAGGACCATGATGAGGCCAAAGTGGACCAGGTCAATGCCCAGTTGCTGGCAGATGGGCACGAGGATGGGCACCAGGATGGTGATGGCGGCGGTGGGCTCCAGGAAGCAGCCCACAAACAGCATGAGCAGGTTGGCCAGCAGCAAGAACACCCAGGGCTCGCGGGTGAAGTCCAGCACCCAGGCGCTGATGGCCGTGGTCACGCCCGTGGCTGTGAGCATCCAGCCAAAGATGCTGGCCGCTGCCACGATGAACATGATGGTGGCCGTGGCCTCCACCGTGTCCAGGCACACCCTGACCAGCCGTTTGAAGCTCAGGGTGCGATACCAGACCAGCCCCAGCACCATGGCCCAGATGCAAGCGGCGATGGCACCTTCGGTGGGGGTGAAGACGCCGGTGGTCATGCCACCAATGAGCAGCACGGGCGTCATGATGGGCAGCACCGCCTGGAACTTGAAGATGCGGTCTGCGGCAAAGAGCACCACCAAGCCCACGGCCACCGTGAGCTGGGCCTGGTATTCCCACTCGGTCACCAGGAAGTAGATCGCAGTCGGCCAAGCCATGACCACGGCCATCTCACCCAGGGCACCCAGCACGGTTTTCCAGACAAAGGGCGTGTCAGCGCCCCATTTGTTCTTGTGGGCGTAATAGGCCACGGTGAGCATCATCAGCAAGGCCATGAGGCCGCCGGGCAGGATGCCCGCCATGAAGAGCGCGCCCACCGAGACGTTGGACATCATGGCGTAAATCACAAAGGGCAGGCTGGGCGGGATGATGGGACCCAGGGTGGCCGAGGCCGCGGTCACGCCCACTGCAAACTCGGTGCTGTAGCCGTGGTCTTTCATGGCCTTGATTTCAATCGTGCCCAGGCCAGCGGCATCGGCAATTGCTGCGCCGCTCATGCCGGCAAACACCACCGAGCCCACCACGTTCACATGACCCAGGCCACCGCGCATCCAGCCCACCAGGGCCAAGGCAAAGTTGTAGATGCGGTTGGTGATGCCCGCGTTGTTCATCAGGTTGCCGGCCAGGATGAAAAACGGCACGGCCAGCAAGGGAAAGGAGTCGATGCCCGACACCATGCGGTGGATCACCACAAAAGGCGGCGTGCTGTCTTGGATCACCAAGTAGATGAGAGCCGAGCCGGCCATGGCAATGGCCACTGGCACGCCACCGGACATCAGAAAGAGAAAAATGATTTTGAGCATGGCGTTTCCGTCAAAAATTTCAGCGATCAGACATCACAGATTCAGGGCGTTCCAGCACGGTGTAGCCGCGCTGAATATGCACCCAGGCCACCCACAGTGAGCGCACGAACATCGAGGCAAAACCAATCAGCACCACGCCGTAGACGATGTTCATGGGCAGGTTGATGACCGTCATCTGGTAGTTGCCGAGCTTGCCCATCATTTGCCAGGTGAGCACCACAGCGGCGCCCAGAAAAAACACCCGGATGAGGTCCACCAAGATGGCCAGGGCGCGGCACAACAAGCTGGGCATATGACGGTATAAAAAATCCACCTGGATGTGGTTGTTCTTGGCCACGCCCACGGCGGCGCCGGTGAACACGGTGGCAATGAGCAAATAGCGGGCAATCTCCTCGGTCCAGGCGGCCGAGTCGTTCAAGGCGTAGCGCGTGAAGAATTGATAGAAAACAGTCAGCCCCAGGGCCACAAAGAACAGCAACGCAAACCAGGCTTCAAAAGGGGTGTCAGAGAAGTCCACCTCTTCATCAACGGCATGGAACTGGCCGTCGTCGCCCATCACTTGGGGCACATCATCAATGTCGGTCACATGGCTCATGGCGGTTCACATTGGCTAGGGTTGTGGATCAAGCGGATGCTGGCCTTGACCAGACATCCGCTTGCACGACGAGGCGTCAAGCCATCACTTGGCCGCTTGGATGCGGTCGTAGTCGGACTGGGTGAAGCCCATGGATGTCAGGGGCGATTTTTCGAGCACGGCTTTGCGGAAGCTTTCGCGGTCCACATCGACGATTTGCAGGCCGCGCTTGCGGAAGTCGCCCACCAACTCGGCCTCACGCTTTTTGATCGCGGCCGATGCGCGTGCAGCAGCTTCGCGGGTCACGTCGGTGAAGACCTTCTTCTCGGCGTCGCTGAGCTTGTTCCAGACGTGGGGGGCGATCTGGGTGGTCAAGCCGTCCACGATGTGGCCGGTGAGCATGATGGCCTTTTGCACTTCATAGAACTTCTTGGCTTCGATGGTGGTCAGGGGGTTTTCCTGGGCTTCCACCGTGCCGTTTTGCAAGGCCAGGTAAACCTCGGCAAATGCAATCGGGGTGGGGTTGGCGCCGCAAGCCCTGGGTGTGGCCGTGTAGGCGGGCACATCGGGCACGCGGATCTTGAGGCCCTTCATGCCAGCGCAGTCCTTGAAGGGTTTTTGCGCGGTGGTGTGGCGAGCACCGTAGTAGGTGTAGGCCGTGATCTGGATGCCGGTTTTCTGGCGGAACTCGTTGACCATTTCCTGGAACACGTCGCTCTTGGAGTAGGCCAGCAGATGGTCGCCATCTCGGAAGATGAACGGGTAGTAGGCGATGCCCAGGCGGGGGTAGGAGCGCGCTGCGAACGACGGCCCGGAGATGATCATGTCCACCGTGCCCAGTTGCATGCCCTGGTTGATGTCGGTTTCCTTGCCCAGCGTCGAGGCGGGGAAGACTTGGATGTCGAACTTGCCGTTGGTGCGCTTTTTGATTTCCTCGGCTGCCCACACGGATTCGGTGTGATAAGGCTCAGAGGTCTCGTAAACGTGCGCCCACTTGAGCTTGGTGGCTTGCGCCTGAGCCAAGCCGCCGCTGAGCAGCGCGGTGGCAGCCAGCAGGCCACAGGCCGCGAGTCGCTTGAGGTGGTGTCGTTTGCTGTGGGTCATGGGGGTCTCCTTGTTGAAATGAACCATGAAATGCTGGCGAGGCGAGACGCCTTCCTTCAGTGAGGGGCGCGGCGCCAGCCCGCGCTGTAGCGTTGAAACGCTTTTCTGAGGTGGGATTGCATGGCGCGTCGTGCGCCCGGCGCGTCATGCGCCACGATGCAATCCAAAACGGCTTGGTGCTCGCCAATGGCGAGTTGCCAGGAATTGGAGTTTTCGAAGTACACGCCCAGGCGCTCGAACAAGGTGTTGTCGCGCGCACGCCAGTACAGACTCAGGGTGTCGAGCAAGACGCTGTTGCCGCTGGCTTGGGCCACGGCCAAATGAAAGGCTTCATCGCCATCGCGGGGCGGGCGGCCTGCCTTGGCCTCGCGGCGCATGAGGGTGAGGGCGCTGCGGATGGCGCGCAGCTGCGCGGACTGGGCATTGTGGGCAGCCAAGGCTGCGAGCTCGCCTTCGATGAGCAAGCGCGCCTGCAAGACCTCCAGCGGTCCCCACTCATCGCTGTCCACCGGTTCGGTCTCGGCCACGCGGGCGGACCGAATGCCCTGGGACGAACGGCTGGGGGGTGGGCAGACATAAATCCCCGAGCCCGTGCGCACCTCGATCAGGCCTTCGACCTCGAGTGCGATCAGCGCCTCGCGCACGGAGGGGCGGCTCACGCCCAGTTGCAAGGCCAAGTCGCGTTCGGCGGGCAAGCGCTCGCCGCTGGCAAACCGCCCCTGGGCAATGAGCTCGCGCACCCGCTCGGCAATTTGCCGATACAGGCGAACGGTGGTCAGCGGTGTGGACGCGGTGCTCATTCGGGAAGGAACCTAGGGGATTGTTCGGGTTCGACAATTGGTAAGACCAATTCCATAATCCTTTCACGAAACCTCGTTGCCGTTGCCTGTCGTTAACCCCTAATGCTGCCCCCCAGCTCCCCGCCCCATGTCTGACGTCGTCATAGAACGCGCCTGGCTGCGCCAGGTCAACTTGCCGCCCAAGGTGGTGCGCACCGATGCCATCCAATCCTTTGTGACCCAGGAAACGGTCTTGCTCACGCTGCAATGCAGCGACGGGTTGCAAGCCACGGGCTATGCCTACACGATTGGCACAGGGGGCTCGTCGGTGGTGGCCTTGCTGCGCGACCACCTGGTGCCGCGCCTGCTGGGGCGCAACCCCTGGCATACCGAGGCGATCTGGCGCGATTTGTTTTTCCACACCCACGCCACTGCGGTGGGTGCCATCACCAGCCTGGCGCTGGCCTGTGTCGACACGGCCTTGTGGGATTGGCGTGCTCGCGCGCAGCAACTGCCCTTGTGGCTGGCGCTGGGCGGCGCGCAACCCCGCTTGCCCGTTTACACCACCGAAGGCGGCTGGTTGCACCTGAGCGCGGCCGAGCTGGTGGACCAGACCCTGGCCGCCAAAGCCCAGGGCTTTCAAGGGGCCAAGATCAAGGTGGGTCGCCCGCATGTGAGCGAGGACGTGGCGCGCCTGCGTGCCGTGCGCGATGCCGTGGGGGCAGGCTTTGAAATCATGACCGATGTCAACCAGGGCTTGAACCGCCCCGAGATCGTGCGCCGCGCCCATGCGTTTGACGGACTGGACCTGGCCTGGCTGGAAGAACCTTTGCCCGCTGAAGATGTGAGCGCCCATCGGCAGTTGCGCGAGCACACCAGCATCCCCATTGCCGTGGGCGAATCCATGTACCACCTGGCGCAGTTTCGCGAATACCTCGAGCAAGGTGCCTGCAGCATCGTCCAGCCCGATGTGGCGCGCATCGGGGGCATCACCCCGTGGATCAAGGTGGCTCACCTCGCCGAGGGCTTTGATGTGCCCGTGTGCCCCCACTTCCTCATGGAATTGCATGTGAGCCTGTGCGCGGCTGTGCCCAATGCGCGCTGGGTGGAATACATCCCCCAGCTTGACGACATCACCCATTCCCGCATCCACGTGGCCGATGGATTTGCCCACGCGCCCCACACGCCCGGCCTGGGCATCGACTGGGACTGGGACGTCATCGCCCACCGTCAGCTTTTTTCACTGGAGGTCAAACCAACATGAGACTCAAGGACAAACAGGTGCTGGTCACCGCAGCCGGTCAGGGCATGGGGCGTGCAGCCGCCGTGGCCATGGCCCAGGAAGGGGCGAAGGTCCTGGCCACCGACGTCAGGGCAGAGTTGCTCGAATCGCTCAAGGGCGTGGCCAATGTCAGCACCGCCGTGCTGGATGTGACCAAGAAAAGCGACATCCAGAAGGTGGTGACCAGCCTGCCCCGGCTCGATGTGCTGTTCAACTGCGCGGGCTTTGTCCACCACGGCACCATCCTGGAGGCCACCGACGAGCAGTGGGACTTTGGCTTCAGCCTCAATGTGCGCTCGCAGTTCTGGGCCATCCAGGCCGCGCTGCCCCTGCTGCTCCAAGGCGGTGGCGGCAGCATCATCAACATGGCCAGCGTGTGCGGCAGCATCAAGGGCTTGCCCAACCGCTTTGTGTATGGCGCGACCAAGGCCGCCGTGATTGGCCTCACCAAGAGCGTGGCTGCTGACTACGTGCGCCAGGGCATCCGCTGCAACTGCATTTGCCCCGGCACGGTGGAAACGCCTTCGCTGCACGACCGCATCAATGCCTTTGCCGACCCCGAGCAGGCACGGCGGGACTTCATCGCCCGACAGCCCATGGGGCGATTGGCGCAGCCCGAAGAGATCGCGCCCCTGATCGTGTTCCTCGCCAGTGACGAATCCCAATTCGCCACCGGCAATGCCTACATGATCGATGGCGGGATGACCATTTGAAAAAAGGTCAATCAAGTGACAGCCCCCTGCAATGGGGCATCAATCTTTGTTCAAATGACGAGCCTGTTTGGGTGCAAGGAAGCGCCCTGACATCGTCAACACACTGGAGTGATTCATGAAACTGGTTCGTTATGGCAACCCTGGAAAAGAAAAACCCGGCCTCATCGATGCCGATGGCAAATTGCGCGACCTGAGCAAAGTGGTCAAGGACATCACGCCCGATGTGCTCGACGCCAAGTCACTGGCCAAGCTCTCCAAACTCAACACCGCCAAGCTTCCCCTGGTCAAGGGCAAGCCCCGCATGGGTTGCCCCGTCAATGGCATCAGCAAGTTCGTGGCCATTGGCCTGAACTATGCCGATCACGCTGCCGAAGCCGGCATGCCTGTGCCCAAGGAACCCATTGTGTTTTTCAAGGCCAACAGCTGCATCCAAGGCCCCAACGATGACGTGATGCTGCCCAAGGGCTCGGTCAAGTCCGACTGGGAAGTCGAGTTGGGCGTGGTGATTGGCACGCGCGCTTCCTATGTCTCGCAAAAAGAGGCGCTGGACCACGTGGCTGGCTATTGCCTGATCAACGACGTGTCCGAGCGTGAACTGCAAATCGAGCGTGGCGGCACCTGGGACAAGGGCAAGGGCTGCGACACCTTCGGACCCATTGGCCCCTGGCTGGTGACCCGCGACGAAGTGCCCAATCCGCAAAAACTCGGCATGTGGCTGGACGTCAACGGCGAGCGCATGCAAACGGGCAACACCAAGACCATGATCTTCAACGTGGCCAAGCTGGTGAGCTATGTCAGCTCGCTCATGACCCTCATGCCAGGTGATGTGATCACCACCGGCACGCCGCCTGGTGTGGGCATGGGCAAAAAGCCCCACGCCATCTTCCTCAAGCGAGGCGATGTCATGACCCTGGGCATCGATGGCCTGGGCACGCAAACGCAAAAAGTCGTGGCTTACAAAAAGTCCTGAGGCCGGATGACGGTCACGGAAGGGTCGGACAAGGGCTCGACATCGAAGACCTTGTCGCCTTCCGGGTCGGCCACGCCCGTGGCCTTGAGACCCACAAAATCAAATTGCTTTGAATCCATGAGGTGCGAGGGCACGGTGTGCTGCAAGGCATGCAGCATGTTGTCCAGCCGCCCCGGGTGGCGGCGTTCCCACTCGCGCAGCATCTCGCCCACTTGCTGACGTTGCAGGTTGTCCTGGCTGCCGCACAAGGTGCAGGGGATGATGGGGAACTCGCGATGCTCAGCCCAGGTGCTCAGGTCGTCTTCGCTCACCAGCGCCAAAGGCCGGATGACCACATGCCGCCCATCGTCGCTCATCAGCTTGGGGGGCATGGCTTTGAGCTTGCCGCCAAAAAACATGTTGAGCAACAGGGTTTGCAAAATGTCGTCGCGGTGGTGCCCCAGTGCGATCTTGGTGGCGCCGAGTTCATCGGCCACCCTGTACAAAATGCCCCGGCGCAGGCGGCTGCACAGGCTGCACATGGTTTTGCCCTCGGGGATCTTGTCCTTGACGATGGAGTAAGTGTCCTGGGTTTCGATGTGAAACGGCACACCCAGCTCGGTGAGGTAGTTGGGCAGCACATGGGCCGGAAAGCCGGGCTGCTTTTGATCGAGGTTGACCGCTACCAGCTCGAAGCGAATGGGCGCGCGCGCTTGCAGCTTGAGCAAGATGTCGAGCAGGCCATAGCTGTCTTTGCCGCCCGAGAGGCAGACCATGACCTTGTCGCCCTCTTCGATCATGTTGTAGTGAACGATGGCCTCGCCCACCAGACGGCACAAGCGTTTTTCGAGCTTGTGCATTTCGCGCTGGTGTTTGGCCTGGGCCTGGGCGGAGCGAGCGGGTGGAAGGTCTTGGGGATGGTTCATGGGATCACCACAAGCCGGTTTCCATGCGAATCGCCACTTCGCAGTCGTCAAAGATTTCAAGCTTGGCGATGCGCACCCGCACGCCCACCACGCCAGGCAATTGCATGAGGCGGTCGGCGAGTTTGCCAATCAGGGTCTCGAGCAGGTTCACATGCTCAGCGGTGCATTCATCAATGATGATGGCGCGCACCTTGCGGTAATCGAGCACATGGGTGATCTCGTCGTCCTTGGGGTGCAGCGGCTGCGAGCCCATGTTGAGCTCGGCATCGACCTGAATCGGTTGGGGCGAGGCCTTTTCGTGGTCCAGGATGCCCAGGTTGGCATCAAAGCGCAGGCCGCTGAGGCTGAGGGTTTGGTGGCCCTTGGTCATCATGATGAAGACCCCATGAGTGAAAAATCGCGCTCAAAGCGCATGAGGTGTTGACCACCATCGACCAGCAGCGTGGTCCCCGTGATGGCCGGGTTGGCGAGGGCAAAGGCCACCGTCTGGGCCACATCGTCGGGGCTGGACGAGCGACCCAGCGGCGAGAGCCGATGCAGGCGTTCGAAGTCCTCGGGCGAGAGCATCTGGCTGGTGAGGGTGAGGCCAGGCGCGACGCCCACCACGCGCAGCGTGGGCGCGAGGGCTTGCGCGAGCAAGGTGTTGGCCGATTCCAGGGCGGCCTTGGACAAGGTGTAGCTCAGGAAGTCAGGGTTGGGGTTCCAGAGTTTTTGATCGAGCAGGTTCACCACCGCCCCCCTGGCTTGGCGCTCGCTCAGGTGGCGATGCAAGGCCACGGCCAGCAGCACGGGCGCAGCCGTGTTGCAGGCCATGTGGGCGTGCAAGCTGGCATGGCCAAAACTTTGGGCGTCGTCGAAGTCAAAGAGCGAGGCGCTATTGACCACGGCATCGACCTGCCCCAGGCCGCTGATGGCGTTGGCCATGAGCGCTCGGGTGGCGGCCTCGTCGCTCAAGTCGGCTTGCAGCACCAGGCTTCGCACCCCCAGCGCCTGGCACTCCTGTGCGGTGGCTTGCGCCTCCTCGGGCGATCCGCGGTGGTGAACCACCACCGACCAGCCCTTGGCCGCGAGGGTCAGCGCCATGTGGCGACCCAGGCGCTTGGCCGCGCCGGTGACGAGCACCACGCCGGGTTGGGGTTGGGCAGAAGAAGAGGGGTTCATTCGGGGACAATCGCCAGCTATGAAGTCAGCGCCAAGTGTACCGACCCCCTCGAGTGAGCGCGGTTCCACGCCTTTGCAACAGCACATCGCCAAGGCCATGGCCGAGGCCGGGGGCTGGCTGCCGTTTGACCAGTTCATGCACCTGGCCTTGTACGCCCCTGGCATGGGTTACTACAGCCGCGCCCATGCGCAAAGCCGGCGCATCGGCCACATGCCCAGCGGCGGCAGTGACTTTGTGACTGCGCCCGAGCTCTCGCCCTGGTTTGGCCAGGCGCTGGCTCGCTCGGTGGCGCAGGCGCTGAAGGTCACGGGCACGCGGCGCGTCATCGAATTTGGCGCAGGCCAGGGCACCCTCGCCGCCCAGTTGCTCACGCACTTGGGCGATGCGGTGGATCACTACGACATCGTGGAGGTGTCAGCGGGCATGCGCAGCTTGCAGCGCGAAGCCCTGCTGGCCTGGGGTCCCAAGGTCAACTGGCTGGATGCCTGGCCGCAGGCGGCCAGGGCGGTGGTCGTCGCCAACGAATTGCTCGATGCCATGCCCGTGAAGTTGCTGCAACGTCGCGCGGGCGTGTGGCATGAGCGCGGTGTGACTCTGGACCCGCTGAGCGGAGCCTTTGTGTGGGCTGAGCGCTTGACCGACTTGCGCCCGCCCTGCGAGATTGCGGGCGACCATGACCATGTGTGCGAAATCCATCCTCAGGCGCAGGCCTTTGTGCGCAGCCTGGCCGAGCACTGGCAACAGGGTGCGGCCTTTTTCATCGATTACGGATTCCCCGAGGCAGAGTACTACCTGCCCCAGCGCCACATGGGCACGGTGATGTGTCATCAGGCGCACCGCAGCGACCCCGATCCCTTGCAGGCCGTGGGCGAGAAAGACATCACCGCCCATGTCAATTTCAGTGGCCTGGCCTTGAGCGCCCAAGAGGCGGGACTTCATGTGCTGGGTTACACCAGCCAGGCGCACTTCCTGCTCAACAGCGGCCTGCTTGAGGGGCTGGATGCCGCGCCGCTGGCCGAGCAGGTCATGGCCATGAAGCTGGTCAACGAGCATGAAATGGGTGAGCTCTTCAAGGTGCTGGCCCTGGGCGTGGGCCAAGCCTGGTTGCCCATGGGGTTTGAGCGCAACGACCGCAGCCACCGGCTATGACCCCGCCCACCCTGCTTCACATCGCCAAAGGCACAGGCTAAACCATGTGGCGCTGGTTGCTGGTTGTGTTCATCAGCCTCTTGCTCTTGCAAGGCATTTGGCCCTGGCTCAGGCGCTTTGGCCTGGGTCGTTTGCCGGGCGACATCCACTTTCGCGTGGCAGGCCGTGAGTTCCACCTGCCCATCACCACCACACTGATCCTGAGCGCCGTGTGTGCTTTGCTGGCCAAGCACTTGTAGCGGTGAATGCCCTGTTCGCTTCAGGTTCACGCATCGCGCTTAGCATAGGCAAGGATTGAGGACGAGAACATGAGTGAGCCCACCCCATTGCAGAAGAGACAACGCAAAACCCCCTGGTCGGTCTGGATCACGGCCATCGTGCTGCTGGCCGCTGCGGCCGGTGGTGGCTGGCTGGTTTACCAGCGCATGAATCCCGGCGAAGCGCCCAGCGCTGGCGCTGGCGGTCCCGGAGGTCCGGCGTCCGGTGCGCGGCCTGAAGGTGCAGGCGCACGGCCAGAGGGCGCGGGGACACGCCCGAACGGTGAAGGTGGCCAAGGTGGACAGCGCGGCCAATCGGGACAAGGTGGTCAGAACGCGCAAAGCGCACCCGGTGGTCCAGGTGGTCCAGGTGCCCCTGGTGGTCGCAGCGACGGCGGCGGTGGCGGCGGTCGCCCACAGCCAGTGAGCGCGGGCGAGGTCAAGCGCATGGATGTGCGCCAGTGGGTCAAGGCCCTGGGCACGCTCACCGCCATGAACACGGCCATTGTTCGCGCCAAGGTCGATGGCGAGCTGGTGGCCTTGCTCTTCAAGGAAGGGCAAATGGTGCAAGCGGGTGAAGTCCTCGCGCGCATCGACTCGCGCAGCCTGGACGCGCAGGTGGTGCAGGCTCAAGGCCAACTGGCCAAGGACTCGGCTCAGCTGGCCAATGCCCAGCTGGACTTGAAGCGCTACGAAGACTTGCTGGCCAAAGGGGCCATCGCCCGTCAGCAGGTCGAGACCCAGGCCGCGCTGGTGCGCCAGCTCCAGGGCACGGTGGAGTCGGACCAGGCGCAGCTCAAGCTCGCGCAATTGCAACGCAGTTTCTCGGACGTGCGCGCACCCATCTCGGGGCGCCTAGGCCTCAAGCAGGTCGATCTGGGCTCGCTGGTGCGCAGCTCCGACCCCAATGGCCTGGTGAGCATCACGCAAACCCATCCCATGGCGGCGGTGTTTGCCGTGCCCGAAATCCATGTGGCCGATGTGCAAAGGCAATTGCGCGCCAAGCAAGCCGTGCGGGTCGAGGCCTGGAGCCGCGATGACGCCACGCGCCTGGCCACCGGGGTGGTGGACAGCACCGACAACGCCATCGACACGGCCACGGGCACCTTGCGCATCAAGGCCAGCCTGCCCAACCCCAAGGGCGAGTTGTTCCCCAACCAGTTTGCCAACATCCGCTTGCTGCTCAACGACCTCAAGGACACGCTGGCCGTGCCCACCGCCGCCATCCAGCGCGGTGCCACGGGCACCTTTGTGTATGTGGTGGGCGAGGGTGGCAAGGTTCGCATCGAGAAAGTGGGCTTGCTCGCCGCCGAAGGCGACTGGCAAGCCGTCACGGGCTCGCTCAATCCAGGTGACCAGGTCGTCACTGATGGCGCAGACCGCCTGCGCAATGGCTCGGTGGTGAGCGTGGTGGGTCGCAAGAAGCCGTGAACCTCTCGCGCCCTTTCATCCTGCGCCCGGTCGCCACATCGTTGTTGATGCTGGCTTTGCTGCTCAGCGGCGTGCTGGCCTATCGCTGGTTGCCTGTGTCGTCCCTGCCGCAGGTGGACTACCCCACCATTCAGGTGCGAGCCCTGTATCCGGGCGCCAGTCCGAGTGTGATGTCCACCGGCGTCACCGCACCCCTGGAGCGGCAATTTGGTCAGATCCCTGGGCTGGAGCACATGTCTTCGGTCAGCTCGGCGGGGGCATCAAGTATCACCCTGCGCTTCACGCTGGACACGCCACTGGAGGTGGCCGAGCAAGGCGTGCAGGCCGCCATCAATGCAGGCACCAACCTGTTGCCCAACGACATGCCCATGCCGCCGGTCTACAACAAGGTCAACCCCGCCGATGCGCCCGTGCTGACCCTGGCCTTGAGCTCGCCCTCCTTGCCCATCACGCGCGTGCACGACCTGGTGGAAAACCGCCTGGCCTTGCGCTTGTCGCAAGTGCAGGGCGTGGGGCTGGTGAGCGTGGCCGGACCGCGCCGCCCCGCCGTGCGCGTGCAGGTCAACACGCAAGCCTTGGCGGTGGCGGGCTTCACGCTGGACGATGTGCGCAATGCCATCACCGGCGCCAATGTGAACTTGCCCAAGGGCACCTTCGATGGCCCCGCGCGCGCTTCGTCGCTCGACGCCAACGACCAGTTGCAGTCGCCCCAGGACTATGCCCGGCTCATCATTGCCTACAAGTCCGGCAACCCCTTGCGCCTGGGCGATGTGGCCGAGGTCGTCGAAGCGCCTGAGAACGCCCGCACGGCCGCCTGGTCCGATGCACAACCGGCGGTGCTGCTCAACATCCAGCGCCAGCCTGGGGCGAATGTGATTGAAACGGTGGAACGCGTGCGCAAGCTGTTGCCACAAATCAAGGCCAATTTGCCCGAGTCGGTGGACCTCACCGTGGTGAGTGACCGCACCGACACCATCCGCGCCTCGGTGCGCGATGTGCAGTTTGAATTGATGCTGGCCGTGGCGCTGGTGGTGGCCGTGATCTTTTTGTTTCTGCGCAACCTCGCGGCCACGGCCATTCCTGCGGTGGTCGTGCCCTTGTCGCTGGTGGGCACCTTTGGCTTCATGTACCTCGCGGGCTTTTCCATCAACAACCTCACCCTCATGGCGCTCACCATCGCCTCGGGCTTTGTGGTGGACGACGCCATCGTGATGATTGAAAACATTGCCCGCCACATGCGCGACCACCCCGAGCGCCATCCGGTGGATTCGGCGCTGCAAGGTGCGCGTCAAATCGGGTTCACCATCGTGTCGCTGACCTTCTCGCTGGTGGCGGTGCTCATCCCCTTGCTGTTCATGGGCGGCGTGGCGGGGCGGCTTTTTCACGAATTCGCCATCACCCTGGCGGTGTCCATCCTGATTTCTGCGGTGGTCTCGCTCACGCTCACGCCCATGTTGTGCGCGCACTGGCTGGGGCGGGGCCAGCGCGGGGAAGACCACAGTCGCACCGATTGGCTCACGCCCTGGATTGCCGCCTACGAACGCCGTTTGCGCTGGGTGCTGGATCGCCCCGGCCCGACGCTGGGCGCGTTTGGCCTCACGCTGGTGCTCACCGTGGTTGTGTACCTGTTGGTCGCCAAGGGCTTTTTCCCGCGCCAGGACACAGGCCTCATTCAGGGCTTCACCCAGGCCGAGCAGTCGATTTCCTATGCGGCCATGAGCGAGCGTCAACGCGCCTTGAGCGAAGCCTTGCTGCAAGACCCGGCCGTTGCCCATGTGAGTGCCTTCATTGGCGTCGATGGCCAAAACCCCAGCATCAACAATGGTCGACTGAATGTGCAGCTCAAGCCCAAGGGGGAGCGCGATGAGCTCGACACCGTGCTGCAGCGACTGACCACCCGCGCCCAGACTGTGCCCAGCATGACGGTGTATTGGCAGCCCGTGCAAGACCTGAGCATCGAGGATCAGGTCTCGCGCACGCCCTACCGTTTCTTGCTGACAGGACCCGACGAGCTGCAACTGGCAGAGTGGTCGCGCCGCTTGCAGGCCGCGCTTGCTGGCCACCCCGCCATCGCCACCGCCGCCACCGATTGGCAAGACCAGGGCTTGCAGGCCTTTGTGCGCATTGACCGCGATGCTGCCAGCCGCCTGGGGGTCAATGTCTCGGCGGTGGACAACGCGCTCTACAACGCCTTTGGCCAGCGCCTCATCTCCACCATCTTCACGCAGAGCAACCAGTACCGCGTGGTGATCGAGGCCAAAGGCCAGTTCACCGAGGGCACGCAGGCGCTGGAAAACGTTTTTGTTGCCACGGCATCGGGCAAGCCGGTGCCGCTGTCTAGCCTAGCGAGCATCGAAACCCGCCCTGCGGTGCTCACCCTCATGAGGGCAAACCAATATCCTTCGGTGACGTTGAGCTTTGACCCTGCCCGCACCGCCTCATTGGGCGAGGCCGTGGCCGCCATCGACAAAGCTTGGCAAGGCCTCAAGGCCCAGGGCTTGCCAGCCAGCATCAGTGCGCAATTCGAGGGCGTGGCGCTGGCCTTTCGTGCCAGCCTGGTGGACACGCTGTGGCTGATCCTGGCGGCGGTCATCACCATGTACATCGTGCTGGGCGTGCTGTATGAGAGCTATGTCCATCCCGTGACCATCCTCTCGACCCTGCCCTCGGCGGCGATTGGGGCCTTGCTGGCCTTGTGGCTGTCGGGCACGGAGCTGGGCCTCATCGCCGTGATTGGCATCATCTTGCTCATTGGCATCGTCAAGAAAAACGCCATCATGATGATTGACTTTGCCCTGGACGCGCAGCGCGAGCAGGGCATGAATGCACGCGAGGCCATCGAACAGGCCTGCGCCTTGCGATTCAGACCCATCCTCATGACCACCCTGTGTGCGTTGCTGGGCGCTTTGCCGCTCATGTTGAGCACGGGCGTGGGCAGTGAGCTGCGCCACCCCTTGGGCCTCACGTTGGTGGGCGGGCTGGTGGTGAGCCAATGGCTCACCTTGTTCACCACCCCGGTGATTTACCTGTGGTTTGAGCGGCTTGCCCAGACCCACACGAACAGGCGGGGGGCGGTGTGAGCGTCTCGCGCTGGGCAACGATCAAACCGGTGGCCACCACCTTGCTGAGCCTGGGCGTGGCCATCGCCGGGGTGCTGGCCTATTTCCAGTTGCCGATTGCGCCCTTGCCCAAGGTGGAGTTCCCAGTGATTTCGGTGACGGCCAACCTGCCCGGTGCCAGCCCCGAGACCATGGCCGCGACCGTGGCCACGCCGCTCGAGCGTGCGCTGGGTGCGATTTCGGGCGTCAATGAAATGACCTCGTATTCCTCCGATGGCAGCACGCGCGTGAGCCTGCAGTTTGAGCTCTCGCGCAACATCGACGACGCAGCGCGCGAGGTGCAAGCCGCCATCAATGCGGCGCGCCCCATGCTGCCCTCGGGCATGCCTAGCCTGCCCACCTACCGCAAGGTCAACCCGGCCAGCGCCCCCATCCTCATCATTGCGCTGACCTCGCCCACGTACTCGCGCGGGCAAATGTATGACGTGGCCTCCACCTTGCTCTCGCAGCGCCTGTCGCAAATCGAGGGTGTGGGTCAGGTCTCCATTGGTGGTGGGGCTTTGCCCGCCGTGCGCGTGAACGTGCGCCCCAGCCAGCTGATGTCGCATGGCGTGTCGCTCGAGGACGTGCGCTCCACCTTGCTGGCTGGCAACACCAATCGCCCTAAAGGCATGGTCGAAGACGGCGACAGCGCCTGGCAGCTTGAGGCCAATGACCAGGCGCGCACCGCCAGCGACTTTGGCGACCTCATCATTCGCCATGTCAATGGCGCGGCCTTGCGCGTGCGCGATGTGGCCGAGGTGAGCGAGTCGGTGCAAGACAGCCGCGTCTTCGGTGCGGTCGATGGCAAGCCCGCCGTGATGCTGGTGGTGTCTCAACAACCCGATGCCAATGTCATCGACACGGTGGACCGCATCCACGCCCTCATGCCGCAATTGCGCGCAAGCATCCCCAAAGAGATCCGCATGGAGGTGGTGCAGGACCGCACCCCCTCGATTCGCGCCTCGCTCACCGAGATCCAAAAAGCCATGGCCATCTCTGCTGGCCTGGTGGTGCTGGTGGTGGGGCTGTTTTTGCGCCGCGTGCGTGCCGCGCTCATCCCCAGTGTGGCCTTGCCCCTGTCGTTGCTGGGCGCGGTGGCCTGCATGCACCTGCTGGGCTTTAGCCTCAACAACCTCACCCTCATGGCCCTCACCATTGCCACGGGCTTTGTGGTGGACGATGCCATCGTGGTGGTGGAGAACGTCTCTCGGCATCTGGAAAAAGGCCTGGAGCCACTGCAGGCGGTGCTGCTGGGCACGCGCGAGATCAGCTTCACCATTGTGTCCATCAGCCTGTCCCTGGTGGCCGTGTTCATCCCCATCCTCTTCATGGGCGGGGTGCTGGGTCGCCTGTTCCACGAATTTGCGGTGACGCTCTCGGCGGCCATCCTGGTGAGCATGGTGGTGTCGCTCACCACCACGCCGATGATGTGCGCCAAGTGGCTCGCACCCAGGGCGGGTGCGCAAGGGCCTGCCAGGCGACCCAGCCGCATGCGCCGCTGGTATCGCCAGACCCTGGCTTGGTCGCTGCGCCACCCCATCACCATGCTGGTGTTGCTGGCCCTCACCATTGGCCTGAACATCACGCTCTACCGCATCGTTCCCAAGGGCATGTTCCCGCAGCAGGACTCGGGGCGCATCTTTGGCTCGGTGCGCGCCGATCAAAGCGCGTCCTTCGAGTCCATGCAAGAGCGCCTCACCACCTTCATGAACATCATTCAGAAGGATCCCGCGGTGGCCCATGTGATTGGCTACACCGGTGGGCGCAGCCGCAACACGGCCATCATGTTCATCACGCTCAAGCCCCTGGCCGAGCGCGACGACAGTGCGCGCGACTTTGTCACGCGCATGCGCAAAAACCTCGCGCGCGAGCCAGGTGCCCGCCTCTTTCTGGTGCCCGCGCAAGACATCCGCATGGGTGCGCGCCCCTCGGACTCGCAATACGAGTTCACCGTCAAGGCCGATGAGCTCGAGCAGCTGCGCGAATGGGAGCCCAAGTTGAGGCAAACCCTCTCCAAGCTCAAGGAGGTGACCGACATCTCCACCGACTATGAGGAGCGCGGCTTGAGCACCCGGCTGGTGATCGACCGCGAAGCCTTGGCGCAATACGGCCTCACCATGCGCGATGTCTCCAACACCCTCACCAATGCCTTCAGCCAGCGCCTCGCTGGCGTGATTTACAACCCGCTCAACCAGTACCGCGTGGTGCTTGAACTCTCGCCCGAGTGGCTCACCAGCCCCGAGATGCTCAAGAACCTCAACGTCATCAATGCGCAAAAGGTGGCGGTGCCCCTGATGCAGGTCGCCAGGCTCGAGTTGTCCAATTCGTCACTCAGCGTGAGTCACGATGGCGGCGTGCCTTCTGACACCTTCAGCTTCAACCTGGCCGATGGGGTCTCGCTCTCCGAGGCCACGCTGGCGGTGAACCAGGCTGTGGCCGAGTTGCGCATGCCCATTGCTGTGCGTGGGAGTTTTTCGGGCAACGCGGGCGCATTCCAGTCGTCCATGTCCAGCCAGCCGTGGTTGATCGCGGCGGCCTTGCTCACCCTCTACATCGTGCTGGGCATCCTCTACGAAAGCCTCTTGCATCCGCTCACCATCCTCTCCACCCTGCCCTCGGCCGGGGTGGGCGCGCTCATGGCGCTCATGGCCTTTGGCACCGAGTTTTCGCTGGTGGCCTTCATTGGCGTGATGCTGCTGGTGGGCATCGTCAAGAAAAACGCCATCCTCATGATTGACTTTGCCCTGGTGCGTCAGCGTGCCGGCGCAACCCCCGCGCAGGCGATCTTCAAGGGCGCTGTGCTGCGCGTTCGCCCCATCCTCATGACCACGGCCACCGCCATGCTCGGGGCCTTGCCCTTGGCCCTGGGCTCGGGTGATGGCTCTGAATTGCGCAAGCCCCTGGGCATTTCAGTCATGGGGGGCTTGTTGGTGAGCCAGTGGCTCACGCTCTACACCACGCCCGTGGTGTTCGTCGCCCTGGAGCGCTTGCGCGCACGCTGGCAACGCAAGCCTCGGGCTGCGCTGCCCAGCCTGGAGAATGCTCAGCATGCACATTGAACAACGCCTTTGCAAAACCTGGATCCCGATGCTGTGCGCGGCGCTGACGCTGGCGGGCTGCAGCTTGCTGCCCCTGGGGACCACCACGCCTTCGCCAAGCGCCAAGTCACAGGCCGCAGCGGCTCAGGCCACTCCCGTGCCCGAGGTTCAGGCCTGGTGGCGCGCCTGGAATGACGAGACCCTCAACCAGTTGCAAGACCGTTTGCTGGCGCAGACGCCGGGCGTGCAAATCGCCAGCGCCAAGGTGCGCCAGGCTCAGGCGGCGTTGCAGGCCTCGCAAGCCAGCTTGTGGCCAACCGTGGCAGTGCAGCCGGGCGTGAGCCGAGCGCAAACCAGCAGCGCGGGCGCGACCAACACCGTGAGCCTGTCGGCGCCCGTGAGCTGGGAGCTCGATGTCTGGGGGCGTTTGGCCGAGACCGAGCGCGCCAGCAAAGCCCGGCTGGTGGCCAGCCAGGCCGACCTGGCCTTGGCCAGGGTCTCGGCGCAGGCCACCCTGGTGCAGTTGTATGTGCAGGTGCGCGCCGCTGAGCGGCAGCTGCAGGTCCTGCAAGACACCGAGGTGGCTCAGCAGCGTGCGCTGGACATCACTCAGGCCCGTGAAGAGGCGGGCGTGTCGTCCACCCAGGATGTGGTTCAGGCGCGCTTGCAGTGGCGCAATACCCAGGCGCAGCGCATGGAGGTGAGCAGCACACACGCCAACCTCTTGCATGCCCTGGCCGTGCTCCTGGGCGATGAACCGCAAAGCCTCAACTGGACGCGAACAGGCAGGCTGCCTCAGCCCGCCGCATTGCCGCAGCGGGTCTCGGCTGATGTGCTCCAGCGCCGCCCCGATGTGGCCTCTGCCCAGGCCAGCGTGCTGGCCGCGCAAGCCAGCGTAGGGGCAGCGCAAAAAGCGTTTTTCCCCAACGTGACGTTCAGCGCGTCGGCTGGCTACAAAAGCGTGGATCTGGCCAATTTGCTCACCGCGCCATCGCGGGTGTGGAGCCTGGGCACAGCGGTGGCGCTCAATGTGGTGGATGGTGGCGCGCGCCGCGCAGCCACCGAGCAAGCGCAAGGCGTGTTGGACCAGGCCGGTGCCACCTATCGCCAAACCGTGCTGGGGGCCTTGCAGGAAGTGCAAGACAACCTTGTGCTCGCCGCCAACCTCAAGGAGCAGGTGGGCTTGCGCGACGATGCGCTCGAGGCGGCGCGTCGCAATTTGGCGTTGACCGAGGCGCAGTACCAGGCGGGCACGGTGAGCTACCTCAATGTGATCCTCGCGCAAACCAGCGCCCTCAATGCCGAGTTGTCGGCGGTGACGGACCGCTCCAAGCTGCTGCAAGCGCACAACCAGTTGCTCAAGAATTTGCTGGGCAATTGAGCGCTGGCGTGCAAGGGCAATGAACCGGCAAGGTCATGGGGCAGGGCAGCCTACTATCATTCCCAACCATTTCCAATAAAGGCAGATCGCGTGAGCCAGACCTTGCAAGCGTGGGTGCACACCCTTCAGTTCGCAGCCCAAGACATCATCAGCGTGGAACTTCGCCCCGTGCAGGGCGACTTCCCCGCCTTCGAGGCGGGTTCACACATCGACTTGCATTTGCCCAACGGCATGGTGAGGAGTTACTCCTTGCTCAACGACAGCAGCGAGCGGCACCGCTATGTGCTGGGCGTGCTCAAAGACCGCCAAAGCCGGGGCGGCTCGCGCTGTGTTCACGAGCAATTGCGCGTGGGCATGACCCTGACTCTGAGCGCGCCGCGCAACCACTTTGCCTTGCACGAAAGCGCCAGCCATTCGGTGCTGATTGCCGGCGGCATTGGGGTCACGCCCATCCTGTGCATGGGCCGCAGGCTCAAGGCATTGGGGCGTTCGTTCGAGGTGATGTACTTTGCCCGTTCACGCGCCAGCGCAGCCTTTGTGGGCGACATCGAGGCCCTGGGGGCATCCACCACCTGGCACTTCGACGACGAGCAGGGCGGCCCCCCTGACCTCAAGGCCTTGCTGGCTCGGCGTGCGCCCGATTCCCAAACGCACCATTACGCCTGTGGCCCAGCCGTGATGCTCGACGCCTTTGAGGCGCACTGCCAGGCGCTGGGGCATCCGCATGCGCACATCGAGCGCTTTGCGGCGGTGGCGGTGGCCGCCTCGGCTGATGCCAAAGATCGCTTCACCGTGGAGTTGCGCCAAAGCGGCTTGCACTTCGAGGTGGGTCCTGGCCAAACCCTGCACCAATGCCTGATCGACATGAATGCCAATGTGCCCTTCAGTTGCGAGCAAGGCATTTGCGGGTCTTGCCAGACTCGGGTGATCGACGGGGTGGTGGATCACCGCGACAGCGTGCTCACCCCCGAGGAGCAGGCGCGCAATGACGTGATGATGGTCTGCGTCTCGGGCTGCAAGAGCGACAAACTGGTCCTGGATTTATAAGACTGCCCTGACCAGCTTGTGGATCAGGCGCAAGCCCACTACGCCATCTAAGGCTGACTCTGCCGCGCGATGGCGGCCTCGCGTGCCGCATCGATGTGCTGTGCCACCCCCGCGCCTTTGAGCCCGAGGCTGTGCGCTTCCTGGGCCAAGGCGGCGGTGTCCACCGACAGTGCCGCCCGCAGCGCCTCGCGCAGCCGCTGGCTTTGGGGGTAGTCGCGATCCTCCAGGCCCGTGCGCCCGCGTGCATCGCACTCGCAGGCGAGCAGCACATGCTCAAAGCGCTCGGGTCGGCGCAGGGCATCGCATCGTTGCAGCAAGCGCAGGCTCGCCGCCGCACCAAAGCCCAGGCTCTGGTGGATGTGGCCATGCTCGGCAGCCACCACCAGGGCCAATTCCTTGCACGCGGCAGGCACACGCCAGCGCTCGCTCAGTTGCCGCAACAGGGGCAGGCTGCGCGACTCATGTCCCAGGTGGCGCGGCCACAACTCGGTGGGCGTGGTGCCTTTGCCCAGGTCGTGGCACAGGCAGGCAAAGCGCACGTCCAGCGGCGCATGAAGCCGCGCAGCCTGGTCCAGCACCATGAGCACATGCACACCGGTGTCCACCTCGGGATGATGCTCGGGTGGCTGGGGCACGCCAAAGAGTGCATCGAGCTCGGGCAGCAGCACCGCCAACGCGCCGCATTCGCGCAGGACTTGCAGCATGCGCGAGGGTTGGTCGGCCATGAGGCCGCGCGCCAGC
>JACCEE011259120.1_pt1 | contig 49814 bp, 68 predicted proteins | sample 7449931 | NCBI WGS metagenome assembly JACCEE01 (sample SAMN15323457, study PRJNA562643) | freshwater metagenome | isolation source: river surface water | place: USA:Blue River Watershed | collected 2017-08-19 | reverse complement strand
TTTCTTCCCTAACCCACCAAGAGATGCGCCTATGTCTAAATAAAGTAAATTGGCAAGTTCAGGAGCTTTTCTTTCCAATACAGGTCGAATTAGACGGCTCAATGTGATCGCACCCGCACCACCAGCCAATGTCAAGGTGACGGGGATCGCTATAGGAGATATAGCACCTAGGCCCAGCCCTTGAGAGCCGAACAAGCCAGCACCTAAAGCCCCAATCCCCAGCATTTTTTGTCCACTATCGCTATCATCTGTAACAGCAATTTGACGGGGAACCAATGACAGATCTGGCGAACTTGTCTCAGTAGATGATTCTGGAATCTTAAGCTCTGGTAAAGCCAGTTGAGGCAATTCAATATCCTCTAGTTCGACTTCTCCTGATAGGAATTGAGCAGCGGCTGCCTTGGCTTTGTCTTCATAACTCTTAATGGCACTCATCATTCCCGATATGTTTTGCCCTATAGACTGGGGAATATTGAATTGCTCTTTTATTACCTCTAATTCGGTTATAGCTTCTTCTACAGTAGCAAATACTTCCCTTGCTTTTTCGTTGACACGAGCCAGAGATTTATTCTCGTCTCCTCCTGTACCAGAAACCATCAAAAAGATTGATGTCCCTAGTTCTTTTTCCTTTTCTTTTAATTGCGTGTTTAGTTTTTTGTACAGCCCTTTTAGGATTTTATAACCTTGTTCTTCTAGTAAACGTTCCTTGCTAAGAGACGATTCTTTGCTTTTTCCTTTTGCTGTTAGTCCTTCCTGTCCTTTACTTCTGTAAGCCAAAGAAATTGCATCTACCCCCGCAATTTCACTCAATTGTTTAGCATAGTCCTCGGCGTCTTTACCTATTGGATTTTGTCCCAAAGATTTTAGAGCATCTTGAAGGGTTTCTGATTTAAAATAAGTCTTTAAATCATGGGCAATACTATCAATTTCTTTAGCACTTAATTTAATATTTTGCTGTAGATTTTGTTGAGCTTTTTTAAGTTGTTGCGCTGCATCAGGATTAACAACTTCTATTTTTTTAACCTGATTCAGCATCCTTCTTAATTCTGCTTTTAAGGGATCTTCTTCTTCGGCAGTTGAAAGAGGGGAATATTCCGGGGGTTGGTGCTGTTTTTTTGCAACTCGTTTAGGTTCAGGATCTGGGAGCTTTCCAACCATCTCTTCCCATGCCGATAGTTCCTCTGGCGGGAGATCTGGTTTAAGGTTTTTAAGATTTTTAACAAACTGTTTTTGGGCTTGGATGATGTTATCGGGAAGGTTGGCTCTAATCTCTTTTGCTAAATCCTCATAACCTAAATAGTCCTCAAGCAATCCCTGTTGTCCCGATCCTAATGGAACAGGCGATGGAGTCTCGTATTTTGGAAGATCTTCCACGCTCCCGAATCTTTCTTCTTGAGGAGGAAGAGACTTGCTCTTGTATCCCTTCATAATCGCTTGGGGAATTTTTACGACATCTAAAATTCCCCAGAAATGGGAGTCAATGACGGCTCTTTGGATTGTCGTCATCTGATCATTGAATTTATCGGAAGATGTGGGGTTTGGAATCGAGTTTCCAAGGTCAATGGAGGTAAAAGATCCGTCTTCCATTTGAAAAACATTTGACGATGCTAAGTCTCCATGAACAACCCCCATCTCAGCCATCGTCTTACCAAGCTGTCCAATTTTTGTATAAATCTTAACAGCTTCTTCGTTAAAGGTTCTCTTGTGCTTTCTAAAATTTTTAGTTTCTTCCTCTATTTGTTTTAATATATTTTTCTGTTTGACTGGGTCAGATTCGCTTTTTAATTGTTTCTCAAGTTCAGCTAATTTTAGTTGACTCTTTTTAGCTGGCTCTGCTAACTCATCTAAAATAGATTTAACTGGTCTTCCTTTTACGCGCTCAACGACCATCGCTTTTCCTTCCTCTGCTGCGTACATCAAAGGAGAATATCTTCCTGCTAGTTTTTGATAGGCTTCTATTTCTCTTTTTGAAGCAACGGCTTGAGGGTTTCCAGGCTCGTTTTTATAGACGTGATCCTTCCCAATAAAAGACGTTGCCCCTGACATCCCATAAGCAACCGTTTGTATCTCCTTAAGAGGCGGAACATAGCCTTGGCTTCCCACGTCTGCAATCATTTGGTTATATGCAATAGCGGAAGCTGGGGTTTTATTCATCCACTCAGGTACGGGGACAGTGAACTCTTTTTGAGCATTTCTAGGGATAATATCTTCTGCTTTAATTACTTGTCGAAACCACTCATTAAACTCATCCGGCATTGGATCTACTACGGTTTCCAGCAAGGGTAGTTTTCTTGCTTCTGTAATCATTTCCTTTATCTCTGGAGTTAATTTCCCTCCGCTTTTATGATATGCGACTGCTATTTTTCGCATATTATCGAAAACCCCAACAATTGCCTCTGTATAGTTTTCATCAGGTAACTTTCCGTCAGTCTTGAACCATGCCGCCCCCTTGGCTGCATCCACAGACTTTCGGAGCATTTCAGAGGGATCTAGCCCTCCAACAAACCAATTATTATTAGGAACTCCTGTTTCTACGGCATCCAAAAAAGGGAGATAATTAGCATGAACTTCATCTCTTAATTTTATCTGCCCAAATAATTCGGCTGCCCGACCTTTCCGCGTTTCCTTTTTGGGTTGTGAGAAACCAAATTCAACTAATTTAGCTTCTAGTGCGTCATATCCTTGGCTCTGTAATTCCCTCATTTTTCTAGCAATTGCGATCATCTCCGGGGAGGCATTTACCCCTAGAGTCTCTTCAAGCTGTTCAAATAGTTGGTTTCTATATGTTGCTTCAAGCGTGTCGGTTACAACATTTCTAGCTCTTACTTGAAAGTTTTTAGGAGTTCCAATTCCTTCTGCTACCTTCTTTGGATTTAGTTTTCCTGTTTTTTGCAGAGAGATTGCTTGATAATAGTTTGTTAATTGTTCTGTAAAGTTTTCTACCATTGTCAAATAAGTAGAAATAGCTTTTGCGCTAGAAACGTCAGGCGGTTTTATACCTAAAAAATCAAAGAAGTCAGCAATTTGCTTCTCGTCTTTAAAATAATGTTTTGGTGCATGAGCTTCTGGTGATGGCGAAACGTCGGGAGTGTAAACTGCCATATTTTGATCACCACCAATCTTTAAGACGTTTTTAACAAATCCCAGTGCATCGGCTTCAATTTGCGTGGCGACAAAATTGGGTACATCCGTCTGAGAAGCGTTGATCTCAGGATAAGCCATTGCCAGCGTCTTAGAATTAATTCCTAAAATTCTAAGAGCATCAGCCAAAGCACGAGCCTCTTTTCCCCCTAAAGAATAGGAGACGGTGCTAATCTTCTCAGGATCAACCCCTTGTTGTTGAGCAGCCAAGATATTAGCTAGTGCATCGGTTACAGCTTGTGACTGAAACATCGGGTTTATGCTTTGTACCGCCATTACAACCCCATTCAAAAGGGTGTTGTACAGTTCCTCATTTCCTGCAATATCTGGAGCTATTTGTTTTACAAGTCCTAATACTGCAATCAATAAAGGATCTGATTCTTCGTTACCTGCTGGATCGGTGTCGGGGTTGTGAACAGGGAGGATTTTTCTCTCTTTCGCTAAAGGTTCCAAAAATGTTTCTAGCTTGTATCCCCCTCCTATTCCTTTTCTCTGTACGGCTCCACCAATAACTTGCAAATATCCTTCTTGCCCTTCTCCTAGTTTTGGTAATGAAGCGGAAACACCAGGAAGTTTTTTTTGAGCTCCAATGATTGCTCTGTTCTGCTGGATTTTCCCAATAAATCCTATGATAGAAGAAAGTTCTTTTAGTATAGGATTAACATACCCTTGGATCAAATCCTGTGGGTTTATCTTTGGAAGAACCCCACCATCTCCAAATGTCGCTAAAGCCATTCGGAAATTGGCTTTAGCGTTTTTGGGGTTATCCTTTAAAGTGGCTACTGCCCCCTGAAGATCTTCTCTTGATTTAAAGACTTTTTTTCCGCTTTTCCCAGTAGACTCTAAAAGAAGTTTCACAATATCTTCTGGAATATCTTCTCCTCTTTTAACTGCATCAAGTAACCCAGAAACTTGCATCATCTTCTGGAATCGAGGGACGTATTCTGTCATCACCCGAAGACGTGGCATTGCCTCCGCTGATGCTTTACTAAAACTCCCAGACCGCGTTAATTCTGCTAAGAACGCAGCCATATAATTATCAACGCCACCAATCAAATACTCATCGGTTAACTTCATGTAATGATCTATCTTTTTAGATGCAGCTTTTGCACCTCTCCCCGTACCAAAGCCGGAGCTAATATTTTTCCCGATATCCTCAAAGAAACCCCTTGAAACATCTCCAGTTGCGCCACTAACCATGCCCCCAGCCATCTTAAAAGGAGCCTTGAGGATTGACATGATTAGACCGTCTTTTGAGAACCGTCTCACAGACTTTCCAATTGCGTCAGGGAGTCTTTTCTCTAGCGTTTCCAGTAGCGAGTTAGTTTTATTAATTCGGTTTGAGATGATAATTGTATTGAAGGATGATTGACTCCGAACAGCAGATGAACCCGCAAGAATACTTGATTGAATCGCGCTTGATGACCGACCAATTGATGTAGCGATAACGCCAGACGAGCGAGCGATCGCAATCTGAATCACAGCGCCACCGGAACCCCCGCTAGGACTCAACGGGGAGCGATGTTCAATCACGATTTTGGAGTCAGGTTTACCTCCGAAACCTTGCTTAAAAGACGCAATTTCGTTTTTAAGTTTTCTGATTTTTTGGATTGAGCGATCTAACTCCCTGTCATCCGTCTTAATTGTCAACGGATTGCTATTAAAATATTGCTGAACTTCTCTATGGTGTTTTCGTTTTAATTCTAGGTGTTGATTTAGTCGGGTTAGCGCACTATCGTCTACTTTAACTTGTAGCGTTGGTAGATTTGTCTTTAATTTATTGGCTTGCTTAGTATCAAGATTAACTTGGATCGGGATAGCCAAATTTTTATTCTTAGCAATTAATCTATCTAATTGCTGATTAAATTTATCTAAACTTAAAGAAGCTTCAAATTCAACCGATCCAATAACCGTCATTTTGATTAACTCCTGTGTTAATAATAAATAGCGTTATCAACGCTAAGAGGGTTTAATTGTTGAACCTTTTTTATATCAACATCCTTAAACCACATAAACCGTTGCATCTTAGAATTAAAATCCGTTTCAACAACAAAAACTGCACCAATTGTATAGCGTCCAGTTGGCAAGTTTTCAATTGAAAAAGTCAAATCATCAATATTAACATCTGCCTTGAAGCACTCCTTTTCGGCGATCTGTTTCATCGTAAATTCTATAACTACAGGAATTCTTGCACTCCGCGCCCTTTCCTCAATATTGATTTTTTTAGGGCAAAAATAAACATAAGAATAAAGTTTTCTGTCGACATTGTAATTAGAGGAAGTGGCGGAATTTACCAAGCTGAAACTGCCCACAACACCAATAGGAGTCGAACTACACCCCAATAATAACAATAACCCGATTAAACTAAACTTGCGTAACATATCGGGCTACCTCCACGACAATTCGGTATATTTCCGGTTGTCCTGTTGTGCCACTACCCGGAACTCGAATATTACTAACAATTGGATAAGGGCAGGATGCGATCGCACAATCCTTAGCCTCTAGCGTTGTCCCGTTAACGTCCCATTGCCGAATCTGAACCTCCCATCTGTCGATCACCGATATTGACCCCATATATTGATTGTCCTGGGGCTCAGGATAAAAAACGACACATTCCAACCCTTTGACTTCTGTTCCGGGCGTGGGGGATTGCTTGGCACGATTCCCGACAATTGTAATGGCGGGTGCGATTAATCCCCCTGCGAAAACATATTGACCAATAGCAACGGATTCAGACAACCATTGCTTTAATAGATTTGCGATATCCTTGTAATTACATCCCACAATTCCCCCCTAGATATGCCAGTTCTAGCCGATGCCAGATGCTCTAAATTCTACGACTATCTAAATCGAGATTACCCCGGCTTTATTAGTCTTAGCTGTAACTATTCTAGCCTAGATCAAAGCGGTTTGATTACTTGGGAGGGAACGGCGGAAATTGCATGGGTTCCTAGTAACCCCTCAGATATTGACAACCGCAGGAATAGAACGACTTGGTGCTTCGGTCGGGTTGTTAACTTAAAAGTCGTCAATGATAGCGGAAGTTTTGAACGCCCTAAGTGTATTCCAAAGATGTACATTTATAAAGCTTTGTACAACCCAAAAACGGAACGCTTACGACTAGAATTAAGAGATATCTTAGGACTACTTCGAGACAAAACGATTGATGATTTCAAGAAGGATTTTGAAGAAGAAAACGACATGGAAGAACCCCTAGAAGAAATTGAGGATCTTGCTTGTGGGTTTCCCGACGATGAGGATTTTGAAGAGGATAAATTTAACCAACAACAGGAAGAGAAAAAGGATAAGTATTGGTGGGAACAATGGCAGAGAGAGGGAACCGAAAAAAATATTAGGATTATTACTGAAATCATGCGACGGTTGAAAATTCCCCTACAGGGTTCTGTATCAGGTGAAATCCGGCTACCATTTACTCCGTCCGGTTCCTTGGTTGGGGTTTGCGGGGACTTAGCGTTTAAGAGTTTAACTCCTAGTTATATTTGGTCAAATTACAACGGTACGGCAATTATTTCTCGAATTAATGTTAACCCACCCAGGGAGAAGTTTTACGTTTCAGGGGTTGAGGATGTTGATTACAATTCAGTTGAAAACGGATTGAATCCCATTTCTGAATTAATCGTTTTAGGGCGGGTAAAAACCTTAGATGAGAACACCCCACAAGAGGAGATAGATGAAAATGGGAATCCTAAACACTGCGAGGTGATTACAGAAAATGGGCCGGAGACGACTATCTTACCCGATGGAAGCCCGACCAATTATATTGATTTGTCAACAACAACAATTTGTGAAGCTGTAGAACAGTTTAAAAAAACAATCACAACAACCCGAAAAGAGCGATATGGATTACTGTTCCCTGATTCACAAGATCCAGACTCCAATCCATTAAACTGGGTAGATTTAAGCTATAAAAAAATTGAGGAACAGTTCTATGATGCCTGTACGGGTGCGCTAGTTAGGAAAGTGATTACAGAGTGGAATGTTTGGGGGAAAGTATTTAACGACTTTTACAATGAACACCTTGAATTTTATATTGACCCCGCAGAATTTGGGCTTTCAGACATTACAACCAATCTTATCAGCCCTTATGCCGACAGAGCCGTATGTGACACAACTTTAATTATTGACAAAATAGAGGAAATTAAATATTTCTATAAAAAGCAAAAGCTCTACAAAATAGAGACAACTATCAAAGAACATATGTCAAAAGTTCTCTACAATTATCATGATGCTTTGCCCGCCAATTCCCCTCCTGGAGAAGACAAGTTTAATCCCTACAGAATCACATCGTCATCCCTTGAGTTTTGGTATGAATGGGGGAACGGTCATCAAAATCATATTTTAATTGAAAGAGATTGCCTTAACAGACAGAATGATAGTGCGGTACAAAAACGAGAGGAATACCTTTGGGAGCGAGCTAAAGCTGACAGGATCAATGGTGTAATTGATAAACTGCCAACCCACGAGCAAACTCTCTACACTCGCACCTCACCAACCTCAGCTATTCTTGAGACCGCAAACCTAATAATGACATTAGTAACACCCGCCGAGCGGTTGGCATTAATTGAGAAACGAACATTAAACGATTCAAGTCGAGAGGGCCTGGCAAACCCACCTGCTACAGAATATTTACCTAGGGGGAAAGCCAACCAACCTAACACAAATGCTACTGAAAAATGGATTGAAAAACCTGTTACCTACAGGCGAAAATGGGAGGACGCTCAATGTTCTGAATGGCTACCCAACCGAGAGATAGTAGATATTGGAGAAGTTGTCACGGAAGAAATTATCGATGCTATTGGACGAGTTATTTATTATCTTAGACAAGGACAAAGCTTAATCCATGAATTGATTCTGCCCTTTACTCAGGATTGGATTTCAGGGAGTTTTAAGCCAACTTTCAGGGTAGACGTTCGGGAATGCGAGGATACCTATTGCCACCTTGTTCACAGCATTTCAATGGAATTTACCCAGAAAGAGAATATTCTATTACTAGAGCTTTTGTGGCTAGGTAATACGGCTATAAATTCACCAATCACCTCTAATCAATTTGTTTCTCAATATTTGATCTCCAGCATACCAAGTCCATCGCAAGGAACCCTATCTCTCAACGGAATTCCGGTGGTAATAGATGATGTAATTTTGCTTGAGGAAATCCAAAACCTAACCTTTACCCCATCTCCTACCTTTACCGGAGCGACATTCTCTTACGCCGCGTCAGACGGGGTAACACAATCAAACAATCCCTTGGTTGTCAATATCACCCCATCATCGGGTCTAAATGAATTTACAGTTGAGAATACTCAGACATTGATTTCTACCATCATTGTTGATTCAGAAATCTCTGTTGCAGTTGGACTACCAACAGATTTAGAAACTAATGCGATCGCTGTCACCCAAAACCCAGATGACGAATTTCAATATAGTTATCAAATGAAAGAACCCTTAAGACGATTAAAAGCAGATACAACGACTCGATTAGGGTTAGAATTAAGTAATAGAATAGCTATTTATAGATAAAATGCCTAACTACAAATCAAGCTTTTTGTGGTTTCCAAATATTGCAGCGATGTCGTCTTTTTTGTTGGATTCAACAGACGAAGACGGACTAGTGTTTGCAGTTGGAGTTGACGCAACGAACTGGAAACTAGCAACATGGAGAAAAAACTCAACTGAAGCAGTAGACAACACAAGAATTTATAGCGCGAACGGCCCTGGACGGTGGGTAATACTGGAAACCGCCACACTTCCCCCACTTGCTTTTGCCTGGAATTCCAGCGATGCAAATGCGTGGAACTCCAGTAACTTGACCGACTGGAATTCCGATGTTGTCAGCAATTAGTTGTCTGTATCAGGTAAGCAGCTTACTTTCGCCCGGTGTAGCCAATTGAAATTGTAATTGTCACATCCTTGACAAGTTTTGGTTTCGACTCCTCAATAAGCTTAAATCTTCTTCCTTGGGGTTGCTGTTCAATAGCAACAGGAGGATATCCCCTGACGGTATCTCCTATCGCTATTCCCCCGGCTTTAATTGCAACCGCAAGGAATTGATCAGAAGGGTTAGAAACCGAATGAACTCGCCAGCGATCGCTGTCTGGGCTATAACTGTCAATTTGATAAAGAGTTTCGGATTCTGTTTCAAATTGAGCTTGCGGGTTGGCGACGGGTTGACTAATTGGACGGGTGTTGAACTCCCTTCTGATCCTTGCTCTTTGTCTCAAATTATCTACGGCATCAGGAGGAAGAAGCGATCGCTTAACTTCCTTTAGTTTCTCAAGATCCTCTACTCCGGTTTTTTCCATTGTAAAGGGTCTATTTTTTGAATCTACTGGCATGATATAAATAGGTGTTTAATTAACAATAATATGAGCAAATATTCTCTTCAGTATCGAGCCGCGCAACGGAGAGCATTAAAATCTCCACCTCTAACCACCAAATCATTCTCAAGACCGGAAGCCAAATCAAAAGCCTCGTCTTCTTGGCAGTCTGCAACCTATAGTGGGTTTGATCCTATGTCGGGAAAGCACGTTGTTCACAATAGGTTTGGAGAAGTCAGCCGCATTACTCGTATTCCGGGTTATGGTGCGGAATTTGGAGGTGCTTCTATTGGATCAAGCGGGTTGTTTTCTCAAGGATTTTGGAGTAATTAAAAATGGTTTTACGTGGCTGTGATTTGCAGAATGCCATCACCTTTCCTTCTCCTCCATCGGAGTTGGGGAAAATGATCCTCTATGTCCCAGATTTTGACCCTGGAGTGAACCTGGTGATCGACACCATCCCCAAAGGAGGCTATACCCGTCGATACGTTCAGGGTGCAGAGCTAGAATATAGCTATGGCGGTTCTGCGGTGATTCGAGGTCAGTGCTTTACACCCTATCTGGAATGGGAAATTGAATGCCACTTATCTTGGCAGGGACGGAGCTTGTTTTGGGCGATTGTAGAACACTCAGACACCAAGCGACGGACGCCCCCCCGAACCGAATATGAAATTTCCTGTGACGACATCATGCGGTCAATCATTGAACTAGAACAAACTAGGGCAAAAGCATCAACAACAGAACCCTATGAGGTGAATTTTGGTCAACGAATTGAATACTATCCAAAATGCAATGTCATCATCCCATTACCTGATATTAAAGAGGTGAATTTAGGGAACGGTTATAAACTTAATTTTAAAATGCAAGAAACCAGTTTAACCGGATGAAATCATCATTAAAACATAGTCCAATTCTTGACTATATCAAGAACAAAAAAAAGTCCTATACCCAAGAAGAAAAGTTCCCCAAAACTCAACCCGGCCCCCAAACTGCATTCTATGAGACAACGGCTGATATCGCTATCTATGGGGGAGCCGCCGGAGGGGGAAAGAGTGCGGCGTGTTTGATTGATGCCGTTCGGTTTATTGGGAAAATTCCGGGTTACAACTGTGTATTTTTCCGTCGCACATTCCCTGAGATTTTTAACCCCGGTGCTTTATTCGACGAATCCCAGAGATGGTATCCCTTGCTCGGAGGTGAAGCCAATCTTGTTAAAGCTCAATGGAAATTTCCTAAAAACGAGAAGGTGCAATTTGCACACTTGCAGCACGAAAAAACACTCGCGCAATGGCACGGCTCCCAAATCTCCCGACTTTATTTTGATGAACTTTGCACATTTACTGAAAAACAATTTTGGTATTTACTATCAAGATGTCGGACAACTTTACCTGTCAAACCTCAAATTAGGGCAACCTGTAACCCCGACGCTGAATCATGGGTGGCCGATTTATTGAGTTGGTGGATTGGTGATGATGGATTTCCAATCAAAGAAAGAAGTGGAATTTTAAGATATTTTGTCAGAATTAACAATGATTTGGTATGGGCTGATAATTTAGATGAATTAAAAACTAAATACCCTGAAATTCCAGCCAAATCCCTAACTTTTATTCCGGCATCAATTCAAGATAATAAAATTCTATTAGAAAATGATCCTGACTATCTCGCCAACCTTTACGCACTTCATGAGATTGATAAACAGAGATTACTACTAGGGAATTGGAAGATTAAAGCAGAAGCCGGAGTTGTATTCAATCGAGCTTGGTTTGATGTTGTTGAGGGAATTGCTTCTGATGATTTGGTGCGAGTTGTTCGATTTTGGGATTTGGCAGCAACTAAAACAAAATTAAGCTTTTACACCGCAGGGGTAAAACTGGGAATTTTACCCGATAAATCAATCATTGTTCTTGATGCAATTTGGGCAAAAACAACCCCAACGGAGGCGATCGCATTAATTCAAAAAACAGCGAATCAAGATGGTCGGATTGTAACCGTAGGGTGGGAACAGGAGCCTGGAAGCGCAGGGATTATGGCGATGGAACAGATTAAATCATCCCTCAAAGGATTTAGAACTAAACCCGTAAAACCACAAGGGGACAAGATTCAGAGAGCCTTACCTTATGCGACCGCATCTCAAAACGGAAAAGTATTTTTGTTAAAGGGGAATTGGAACGATCAATACCTGAATGCTTTACATCATTTTGATGGTTCGCCTAAGCCATTGATTAATGATTTGACGGATGCAAGCAGTGGTGCTTATCAAGTATTAACAAGCATTAAGAATGCGTGGGTAGGTGTGACACTGAAGGAAGAGTGATACAATAGTGTTATCCCTTTAATCCCCTGAAATCTTCATGCGATCGCCATCTCCAACCCCCGGAAGAAATCGAATATTTGAGAATATTTGGCGCGCGATCACTTCTTGGAGGCGCGTTGAAATTCAAGGACAACAAAGACCAAGATCGGGGTGGAGAAATTGGACGTATGACGATAGAACCCAGGAGGGACGGGATTATGATTTAGAAATTCCTGAACTACCCGTCAGGAATCCCCAATTAGCATCTCAATTAATTAAATTCCGTTATTACTGCTCCGAGGCGGCAACAGCCTATGATGCCATCAACGGGGACGCTTGGACGAGTCATGACGGAGACGATCAGGGGTTCGATATTGCTGATACTTTAAACGACAATACAACCCCAGTTGATCCTAAAATTCAGGAGATTCTAAGGCGGATTATTCGAGAGGTAATCATCCCCTCTGAACCTAAAATCATCGGGGAAAGGATGTTGGCGTATGGAGATTGTTTTGCGTCCCTTGGTATTAATACCAAGCCAATGCGAATTGAACGTATTTTGTACTTACCAACATGGGAGGTATTTCGACTAGAAACCAAGCAAGGGGAGCTTTTGGGATACGAGCAAAGAGCATTGATTCGAGACGCTGATCCGATTCAATTCCACCCGATTTCAGTAGTTCACTGGAGATACAGACGTGACACACTCTATGGTCGCGCTTTGTTTTTGGAGTGTCTGCAAGATTGGTGTCGCCTTGAACAAATCTTAGACGATATTGCGGAGGCTTCTCACTCAATTGGGATTAATCCCAATATTCACATCATGCCCTGTGATTACGACGAGGAACAAGCGGACAGCTACAAACAGATGTATGAAACCGCTAAACGAGCAAAGCTATTAACAGATATGTATATGCTTAATGGCGGTGACATCAAGAAACTGTCAGTCGTGAATCCTGACATCAAAGCGTTGTTACAGGCCGCTGAACTCTTCATGACTCGGATTGTCCGACGATCTCGAATTCCCCCTTGGATGTTGGGTTTTCCGTCTATTGGGGCTAGAGAAATTTCAGGAGGGCCGGAACGTGCTTATGCTCGATCGATTAATGATTTTCGTCAAAATCTAACTACCGGATTTAAACATATTTTTAATCTGGAGTTAGCATTGCATGGATACCCCAGAGAAAAATGGCTGTATAGAGTTGTCTGGCCCAGATTCTATATCGACCCAATTAAGCAGCAACTAAACCCAGAGATTGATGAATCCAACTCTAAAGAGATCGAGGATTTGGACTATCTCAGTCAGATTTCCTCTGATAATTTTCAGCAACGACTAAATGAGGTATTGAATGGAAAATCTCATAGCCTTAAACGATGAAACCTTGCCTAGTTTTAATTATTTAGATGAATTAAGTAAGGTAACAAAGGATGATGTAAGTAGTACCATAAAAGATTGGAATAAAAAGTATGAAGAAAACAACATTTTACAAGCAGAGGTAGAAAGTGAGTGAGGAATATTTACAACAAAGAAAAGATGCTTTATTGAATAGGCTGACATTATCTGGTGGCGGCGACATTGAGAATACAATTGAGCAAATTGCAGAAATCAATCTAGCTCTTGATATCTCAACCCTTGCCAAAGAAATAACGCTAGGACTGATAAACGCCAAACTCCCTAACCTTTCTAGCGGTAAAATCCCAGTCACAGTAGGATCAATTAATTTAACAGCAGACTGGAGATTGCTAACAGAAACTACCGTAATTCCTGCAGGGAGTTGCTATGTTTATTTATTCGTAAAACTAGGCGATGTAACTATTAACGGACTAACAAAAACAACCGGAGAATATATTAATCTGGAAACAAGCCCTGCGGCTCGACATCCTGAGATCAATATTGTAATTCCTGCAGGTAAATCAGTTGAACTGATTAGAGGTTACTAACATGGGAATGGGAAAAATTGTTGACTTAAATCAATTCATTTTACAACTTGAAAAAGCGGTTGCGAATGGGGTTGCAACCCTTGATAGTTCTGTTAAGGTTCCAAAAAGCCAAATTAGCTTATCAGCATCTGATGTAGGGGCGATCGCAGCCAATGACAGCAACGCCGTTTTAGCTACCTTAAACGCTGCGTCAGGAACAATTTCGTCGTCGATTCTGCCATCTTACGTTGACGATTTTCTGACATTCGCGAATTTAGCAGCGTTCCCTGTAACGGGTGAATCTGGAAAGATTTATTTAGCAGAAAATACCAATTTAAGCTATCGATGGACAGGGGCTTCTTATGTTGACATCTCCAGTGCGGGCATTTCCGATGCCACGCTAAAATTAAATACGCCTCGAACAATTGCATCGACAGGGGACGGGTCTTGGAGCGTTAATTTTGATGGCTCGGTCAATGCTAGTGCAGCGTTAACTTTAGCAACAGTAAATAGCAATACTGGCTCCTTTGGAAGCTCCACACAAATCCCCACGTTAACAATTGATGCTAAAGGAAGAATTATATCAGCTTCTAATAGCAGTATTGGTAATGAGTTGATAGCAATTCAAGCATTGACAGATACCGTTGGTTTCCTACGAAAAACAGGGGATGGGGCTTATTCAATTGATACTAATTCCTATCTACCATTAACAGGGGGGACGGTATCAGGCGATTTAAATATTGAGGGCGCATTTTTTGCAAACAAACTAATAGGAGCATGGAATCAAGGTATTTACCTTGGAAGCTCCGACACTCTTAATTATTCTCCTAGTGCGATTGAAATACCAACGAATACTGCTTATGGTGGGATTTACAGCAATTACACAGGAGCAAGAATTTGTTGCGGCGAAATGATCGAATGGGGTACAGCCCAAATTCAATTTTATATTTCTACTAATTGGAAGACATACCATTCCACACCTTGCTTTACAGCCCAAAACGGATCAATTCGGATTCCACAATCAGCAAAAATATCGATTTCTACTCCAGGAAAAATAGGTACTATCTGTTGGGATTCTAATTATATTTATGTTTGCACCGCAACAAATACTTGGAAACGAGCATCGTTATCTAGTTGGTGATAAATGGTTTTAAAAAATTGTCTAAATAATATTGTAAAATTATTTTATTAATGGTATTTTACTAGTGGCCCAAATTCAATTTTATATTTCTACTAATTGGAAGACGTACCATTCCACACCTTATCAAGATGATAGTCTACTGGCTGGTTTTGTCCGATAAATGAAATAATTTAATCTATTTTACCTGGAGGTTGTCGTGACGTCTTTTAAGCAATTTGTATTTTCATTCCTCTTAATAGGCGTCGGTTTAACCTCCGTCTGGAATGGATGCTTAATGTTGTTTGATGACCGAAAACTAAATAAAACACTACTCTCTTCTTTATTATTTATTTCTGGTATTATATTTACTTGTGACGGCTTAATAATATTAGGTTTTAATGTCGCCGAAAACATCAAATCAATGGCATTAACTTGCCTGTTCTTTACAGAGCTAATCTCTACTAAACTCATTGGAGACTACAGGTATGAGCGCGAACTTGACACACAAAAACGAGAGAGTGAAACACAGAAATAAAGTATTGAAAACAATTATCACTGTTGCAAATTTTAATGCAAGCTTTGTAGCAATGATTTTATTAGGGATTTTTTCTTTGATATTTGAACCGTCAAGAATTAACGATCTTTGGTATAAAGAAAACACGGAATTTATTTATTCCTTAATTACAGGTGTTGGGATTTCTGGCGTGATTTGCTGGCTCTTTACCTTTAGAACAGAAGTTAAAAGTCGGTGGCATTTTGATCTTCCTTATTTTCTTTGGTTAACTTGTCACTTATTTACGATCATAACATTTCTTGTCTTTTCAATAAAGTTAGGACTGAGAAAAGATGGAACATTCTCTGGTCTTGCTTTGGGGGTATTTTTTAGCTTGGTATTGCATTCACCTTTCTCAATCCTATACACTATGCTGTATAGCAGGATAAAATGATATTTACCCTCATAGAAATCATTAATCAAATCCCTTCTTCTCCAGATGTACAAACTGGGGTTTGCGTTCAAAATACCGGACAAGCTATCGCGGTTATCGTCGCAACTCTTGTTAGTGGATCAGGGGCTTTGACCGTTGTTATCAAGGGCTTTTTTGATGTACAGAACGCTCGATTAATTGCAGAGCTTCAGGGCGAAATCAAGGGTAAGGATATTGAAAGATCTCATATCTTAGCAGATAACGAAGAGAAAGCTCATAGAATTGCCGAGTTAATAGCAGAAGTCAATGAATTACACGAATTGAGGAATTCAGGATTCTCTAATCAATTATCAATATTACAAAAAGAAAATGAGGAATGGAGAACAAAATACAAAAACCTTGTTAATATGGTAAAGAAAAACCAAAACAAGCCCCTATGATTGAAATCTTTATTATCCCCCCTAAAATTATTCCTGTACCCGAAATTTTAATATTTTCAGAAGCGATCGCTGCATCTGAACCAGTATCTAAACCTAAACCAGCGTCTAAACCAGCGCAGGAGCCGCCGCCGGAAGATGAATGGTGATCACCAGCAAATGGCATCTGAGAAGTAAATGACACAGAAAAAGGAAAGGATTTAACATGACTTGGATGGGAGCAAAAACCAACATTGCAGCAATTACAGCATTAAGTGTAACGAATTTACAGGACAATATTGTCTTCACGGCTGCATCAGAAAAGAAAATGTTGATGTTAGACAAAACGTCAACAGCTGCGGTTGACAATTCAACAATCTGGAATGCAACACCATCAGGAAGATGGTTCTTGGTTGGGCCTGTTCCATTAACTTACATTGAAGTTGTTGCGGATTTAGCTGCATTAAAGGCATTAACAAGTGCCGAACAAAACCGACTCTATATTATTAACTCAACACCGCCAATTATCTACAATTGGGATGCACAAAGCACCGCAACGGATGACAATAATTTGATAGTTAAATTAACATCCGTTGCCACTGGAAGGATGTACAAAATACATCCTGCATCGGTTAGTTCTACTATTGTTTCAAGTACAGCACCGTCAACGGTATCAGCATTAGGGACTACGTATATATGGAAGGAGGACACATCGGGTACTTATCCGGCTGACACCAATGGAGATTACCCGAATTCGGTGATTACCTATGTCAGTGATGGTGTAGCTTGGGTTGTTACCGCCGCACGAACAATTGCCTATGGCAACACGCCAGGCAATACTGGAAAACTACCTAAAAACATTTACGAAAGATGGCTGGATACAACAACCGACATTGAGTATAAAGCCTCTTTAAATGGCAGCATAACTTTATCGTGGGTAATTGCATAATGAAGATTTTAACAAGTGGATCTAGACTGGATATTCCTGCAGAAATCATGCAGAATTTCGATGGGATTGTTGCAGGGTATTTGTGGAATCTATGGGGTTCACCAAACCCAAATGAAATCGCTAAAAAATATGGAAAAACGCTGATTAGGAGTCATTTTCTGTATGGCAATCAACACCAAAAACCAGATCCAGCATCAAAAACAACAACCATTGTTGAGTGGATTGAGAGAAGATTAAGGAACGCTGCTTACGTCAATGAGTGGGTTCTGGTTAACGAGTTTTTAAATGACAAAGACAATTACAATCCTTATCCTGAATATGATTACGAGAACCTAAAACGCTATTATTTAACAGCAAATAAAGTCAACCCAAATGCTCAACTATTAATAGGAGACTTTAGATGTCATCAGATTAAAAGATGGAAAAAAATTGCATTTATTTGTAGAGAATTAATTAGAGAAAATGTACCTCTACATGGGGTAGGCATTCAGGTACATTTTAAGACTAGCAATGCCTATTCCTCCATCCCAGGAGTTCCTTATGTTTTAGATGCGTTACCAACTGTTGTTAAGTTGTTTGAGGGCATCCTCCCAGTGCATTTGATCGAGGTTTCCTGTTGGCATCACTATTCAGAATCCCCTGAAAAAATCGTCCCCTTATGGGATAAACTTTTAAGAATTGCCGAGGATCATAATATTGCTTCAGTTTGTCCTTGGTGGTTAAACGAAACTGACGAAAGACACCCTAGACCCATGCCAACCTTTGAGGAATTCAAGGGGGCTGGAATCTATGACAAAAACTGGAATCCAAGGCTGAAACTACCGAACATAAACAGCGATATCTAGCAATTGTCCAAAAACAGGTGACGGCCATGATCCTGAGATTTGTTGAAGACCTCCTAGCGAATTTGATTCAACCGTCACCACCCTATAACCGCTAAATTCGTCATAGAAATTTATCACAAAGTAATTAGTCCAATATTTTCCAAAAGCTCTTCCATGGTCTGTAAAGCCATTAGAAACCATTGTTTCAACAAAGGTTGCCTCGATAGGACTATTATTGTTTATCCCTATCGCCGGAATCCCCAACCCCTGAACTTTAAGAACTTTTGTGACAGAGGGGGTTAATCCTGTTATTTTCCCTGCCTCATTACGGATAGGTTCTATTATTTCTAATTCCCAATTAAACATCTCCTTGCTTGATAGAAATGCTAGAGTTTTAGGATCAATACGACTATCGAAGTCGTGAGCGTCGGCATTGGAATCAAAAGAATTATATCTTAAATGCTTAAAAGCGAAATTCTCTGGAAGTTCTTCAAGATTGAATGTCATGGGTTATAAAGGGATTTTAAGAGGAATTTCGGAAAAGATCCAGGCTTAATTCTTAATATTTTATCAAGCTTTTTGTTGTTTTCATCTTGCTTGAATATAATAGACAATAAAAATCTATTGTATTCAACGATGTTATCAATATAACTAAGATAATATTGACCCTGTGTGTGATCGTTGCCGTGAACATCAGGATTGTAATCGGGGGACTCAAAAAAAGGTATCCTTCCGTACCCCGAAAACTTACCTGGGCTACCGAATTTTAAATTGCGCTGAACTCTGGGAGATCCCTGTGCGTAAAAATCAATAAAATCACTTCTGGGCATTTCCGAAAGGAAATAAAAAATCCAGTCCAATTCAGTCCATGATTCCTGTGGTTTCAGGTAAGGAGGAAAATTTCCCGGCGGCAGCAATTGGTAACTTCTAAGATCTACCCCGAAGCCAAGTTGAGGATAAATCAGGGGATTACCTCCCCACCCTTTTAAATTTGCGTTCGCAGGGACAATTCCATCATGAGGAAGGTAGCTAAACGAAGCAGCCCAAGGAAGATAAGCAATTTCAGATCGATGGTCTAATAAAATAAAAGAATTTGTGATTTCGTGAGACCAGTTTGATTCAGAAATTGCTTGATTTTGTCCCCTATTATATGTAATATCCTCAAGTATTTGTAAGGGTTTTTTCTGGATTTTAAATACCCGACAGCGATTAAACCAGTCAATTTGAGGAACAACTTCTGCCGTTTTTGTCTCATATTCACTTCCCAGAGGGGACATTATTACTCTTCGAGTCTCTAGCGTCCACTCCAATCCGTTTGGGTGTGGTATTTTTCCCTCTGAGCCATAAGGGGCAGCATAAGGTTTTTCTCCAGGTTTCCACTGCCTAAAGGGTGCGTAAAGAATTTTTACCCAAATAAATTCCTCGTCAATCTCTACAATTCCCCTAAATAATTCCGAATTCCACTTAAAATCAACTTTTTGTTTCCCCCCCTCAATAGGGATATCTTTCATGTAAAATCCAGGATCGGCATATTCAACCTTCGTAGCGCGAGTTGGAAATCGGATTGGTAACTTCAAAACCTGAATATCTTCCCCTTTTTGGAAATTAAGAAATATCTCTGAATATCTTCCAAAATATTTAGCTGAGGTTACGGGTGGGGGAGGTTCTGGCGGATTAGGATCGGGTGGTAATCCGCCAATCCCGGTATAAGAGCATCCAAAAGAGTTTGACACAACTTTTTGAGTTGCTGGCCCCGAAAGCCCCCATCGGGTGACAGCACTATCCAACAAAGGAGTGAAATCACTTAATTGATTTAAAGATCCTTTAAAAACAACATATCCAGTTCCATCGGTATTTTGTAGAGCGCGATCATAAAAAACGTGCTGCTCACTTAAAGAACTAGAAAAACGGCCTCCTCCGGCGTAAAACCAGTCACTTGCCGTAACATCAGCGTTACACTCTGTAATTTGATCATTAGTCATAGAAACCCATGAACCATAAGAATTGATACCAATTATACTATTCTCACGGCTTTCTTCTCTGTAATACGCTATATCACGATCATCATTTACTGCTTTACCCCCCCTATCAGGATTGTCAGGGGAAAGATAAAAAACATCAAATCCTGGTTCGGCAAAAGCTGTTTTATCCCACCTTGTAGCAGCGATACTGTAGCCAACAGTTGCACCAATCAAGCTAGTAGGAAAATCCATCCCATTAAAAATAATTGCATTATTAATCGCAAGTGTTGGATGAAATCCAACAAGAACATCTCCGAATTTATAACAAAAACCCCCTTTGGCCCATGATCCTAGATCCCCCTCTAAATTCAAGGTCGTAAAAAATTCTTCAAAGGCATCGAATATAAGGCCGTAGGTATTTTGCCCAATCGCAAAAACAGCCGTAACTATCTCGCTCCCTGGTACAGCATCCCCGGCATCGGAACCCGTATGGGGTTCGTATTTACTGTCAAGCTTTCTAATTAAACAATCTCCCAGTGTGGCGTAATTACCACAATTATCAGGCATTTCATGGCAATAGAACCCCTGTGAGGCGAGGGGGTTAACCGGGTTTTTCGGTTCCATTCTTCGCCACGAACGAACAGGAGAAGTGAATACAAACTCCTCATCTTCTTCTGTTAATTGCTGATAGAGGAAGGCGATCTGTGCGTCATTTGATGTCGTAGTCTTAAAAACATATTTTCCTTTCATATAATTACAATATCCGTATTATTATTCCAACTAATCTCTGTCACCAATTTATCATAAATAACATTTAATTGTGGAGAGGTAAATTGATGACAAAAACTCACTACTGAGTCACTCCCATATAAAAACAATAGATTAGTTGTTGGGGTTGTTTCGGTATAGACATACTCAACTACCGTAGACAATTGAAGCGTAACGAACGGGGTTTCGGTCGTCACGCTTCCCGTGACTTGAATACTGGAGTGAGGACAAGGTTTTGTTGAAAAAGGAATAATAAATTCTAATAAATCTTCCGATTTTGTGGTAACAACGCCATCTTCGTCAACAATCAAGTGAGTTATTGACCCGGTTGTTGTCCCGAAACCTATATAGTATTCGGTTGTTGAGGGAAACCAGCTTAAGCATTCTCGACTAAAACAATCTATTAGCGGAGCAGTCGTTATATTTTCCGGCTCCTTATCGTAATTAGACGCTAATAGAATCTGTTGCTCCCCGTCAATTTCTCTAAACAAAAACAATGACTCTGAATCATTAATCTTCCTAGTCGGGATTGACAAATTATTAAAAGCCACGAAAATAGGGGAAGATTCTGGGCGGGTATAAGCGAAAGGATTCTTAATTGAAATCGTACCCAAGGGAGCTTCTAAAAATTCGGACTCAGAATTTAGACACAGCCATTCCGAACTTGTTGTACTGAAAAATTTGACTGGAGTTGTGGAAAATCCCACGCCATAGTCAACATCTGTCGACCATTGTTTTTGCGCGATCGCTTCTAAAAACTTAACAGTTGGCAACAAGGAGATTGACGAACTCATAGTACAAAAAAATCTTGATTAACATATGATAGAAGTTATTCTCTTTCTTGGGATTGAGCAAGCCACCATCGCAACAAGATCAATAAATTGGTGTTATCATCAACATCGATGATTGATAATTATTTAATATTATCATGATTAAACGAGAATTATACTTAATCGACAACCTTTATTTTGTAGCAACAAAGAGACACCTAAACGATCTGCAAAAGAAGATCATTGCGAGACTTTTACTCAATTGGACTTATAAAGAGATAGCACTAGATTGCAACTACGATGACGGGTATATAGGAGACAAAGCCAGAAAACTATTCAAGATCCTAAGCGCCGAGATAGGCGAAGATGTAAATAAATATAATTTTTGTTGGGTGATAGAAAGGATGATAGATGCCGAACACGCTACCGTCAGGTAGTTTTAGGGGTTAAAAAAGTTTTTTGACTTGGGGCTTGACAATTGCCTTGATTTAACTTAGTATTAAATCAAGGCAGAAAACAAACGAGGTAAAAAGATGAAAACATTATCTTTTAACGGCTTTACCGTAACAGCCAAAAACCCGTTAGAATTTTTAGCCCAAACGGGGCTAAAAATCAAAAGCAATACACCGAAACCAAAAACCCTATACCAAAACGGATGGGAGGATGGCTATAGTGCCTATAGTGCCTGGAGCGACGATTCCCATTCGGTTCCTCGGTCAGACGACCCCCGGTACTTAATGGGCTATGACGACGGCTACACAGACGCCGGGTTGGACTGGTGACATGGGGAGGCTCCCGCAAGGGAGCGGGCAGAAAGCCCAGTAAAGGAGAGAAAACCAGTCAGATCTGGTTCACTCTTCCTGTCAAACAAATCGAGTGGCTAAAGCAAACCCTACCCAGGGGAGAACAATCAAAGTTTATTAGTCAATTAATAAGCAAGGAGATGAAAACCATGAACGCCGAATTAAATTGCACCGAGTTTTATTTAGTAAATTCAATAATATTCCTGGACAAAGAGCTTGCGATCGCGCAAGCAGAATTAGTAGCCCAACAAATAACCCAAGAAGTTGAAGACTACAAGGCGAAGAAAATTGATACCTGCTATTTTGCAAATCACGATACCTTAGAGAATGGAGCTATTGAAATAAGCGTCAACAAAGCGCTACTTCCTCAAGTGGTGACATTTTCAGTAGGGAGCGCTTCATACAACGACGCTCTAAATTGGGAAGGAACTGAAAAAATTCAATGGGGGAATCCGGCATTGTGTCGTTAAACCCCTGTTAAAAACAAACCCTGGTCTTTTTCTGACCAGGGTTTTTTGGTGTCCGTGACGGACACCTGGTTTTTAACAAGAATCGTTTGACGCTAGACGCGCCACTATCAAACGATTTCAGGAAAAGGAGGACAGGTTTTATAAACCCCGCCCATAAAACAAAAGTACCCATTGATCGTGTTGATCAATGGGTACTTTTGTTTGTCCCAAGCTAATTCCGTAGCTGAGCAGTCATCACTAAACAAATCATCTTCATCATCCCACCCAACGGCGTAGCAATCACTGGAGATGTGGCTTGATTCAATTGCAGCAATATCTCGGTGGAACCCATCACCTTCAGTCCTTCCAGTAAATACTTAACGTTAAACGCTAATTCCTTGGGCTCCCCTCCTGAGATTTGAGCCGGGAGAGACTCGATTCCATTTCCTACATCCGCCGCTTCTACTGATAAAGAGATTTGTTGATTTGCATGATCAACCGTACATTTAACAATGTTATTTTTTTGGGATGTTAAAACTGCAATTCGCTCTAAAGAGCCAATCAAAACCTTCCTGTCCAAGCTGATTTGATTCAAAAAAGATTTAGGAATTAGTTGATTATAAGCAGGGTAAGCACCCTCCAGTTTTCGAGTAACTAACCGTTGTTCTCCCAATTCAAAAACAACCTGACTTTCATCAAACCTGAGAGCGATCGCTTCTTCTTTGTCTCCTAGGGCGACCATTCTTTCAATCTCTCTCAGTGCTTTTGCAGGAATTGTTGTTTCAAAGACCTTGTTCTCAGATTCACTTAAATCTTCAATATCAGGCTCGTTCAAATTTTCGGCTTCAACAACAGCAAGTCGGTGTCCATCTGTTGCAGCAACCTTGATAATACCCTTTTCAATCCGCAAATTAACACCCGTCAACATCTGCTTCGTTTCATCAGAACTGACAGCAAATAGCACCCCCCTAAGACCTGAAATCAAGGATTCGGTTGATAGATAAACAACGTCACCCTCTGAGGCGACTGGTAGCTCAGGATATTCATCAGCAATCTTTCCTCGGACTTGATACTGCCCCGAACCAGACGCAATAGTGATTATTGACTCCTCACCATCTTCTATCGTAATTTCTCCTCCCGGTAAACGAGAAATAATATCGTTAAATAATTTGGCGGGAATTGCTAAAGTACCTCCGCCTTTGACCGCCGCCAAAACGCTTGCTTGAATACCAAGACTTAAATCAAATGCTGTTAAATTTAACCGTTGATTTTCTGCATCAACATTCATCAAAATATTAGACAAAATTGGATGAGTTGGATGTTGGGGAACTACTCTTGATACCCAAGATAAAACAGAGCTTAATTCGGATTGATTGACTGTAAATTTCATGGTTTACTCTCCTTTTTTAGAGGTGGCAACATAACTAATTAATTGAAATAATCGAGATCCCCTGTGGGGCGCAATAACAGATTCTAAAGACTCCCATGTCCGTAAATTTTTCATCAAGCGATCGCTGCGATAATCTCCTGAATCAATCTCTGTTTTGCTAAATTCTAACTGCATTAAGCATTCATAAATTTTTAAAAGTCTAGCAAATTCTTGTCTATTTAAGTGTAGAGAATCTAATTCAAATTGCACCGGAAAAAGATTGCAATTATATGCCTCTTGAGCCAAGAATAGAATATGTTTTTGACCGGATTCAGCTATAGCTATCGTAAACGGCGGCTCTGGGGGGTTTAGGAGCCAGTCTCGAATTTGGATTCGGGTTGGCAATTCTGAAACAATTTCTAGGGTGTCTTTCCCCTCAGTATGGACTCCATTAATTGTAGGTGAAATTAATTTCTCTCCCTGAAATAACCAACTCCAATTTCGAGAGAAAAGTTTCCCCCATTTCTGCTTATTAGGATTGAAATAAAAACACCGCAAATTAATTGACCACTCACAGCGATCGCAGATTTTATTAGAATCAGGAACACGGGCGAGACTATGGGCGGTGAAGGTGTCTTTGAGCTTCAGGGGTTTAGTGGCAGGTTGACCACAGAGATAGCAAAGATTAGACATAATTTTGATATTCAGGAAAAATTTGAATAATTTCATCCCAAATCTTAGGATGCCTGATTCGGAGAACAGTTAATTTTCCCCAATTCGCTAAAGCAGTATCAATTGGGGGGCCGTTTCTGAAAGTGTTTCTACCTTCAGTGTCGTAGATAGCAGCGTAAGGTAATTTGTGTTTATCAATGTAAAGCCAGACATCCTCTGTATTCCAGAAAGCGAGGGGAGTGCAAAGCCAAAGATTATTCTTGAGTTGAGTCAATTCTCCTCGTGATCGGATAAACAAGGTACGTCCTCTTGATTCTTTTCGCAACCCCCAGGCATAGCCTTGAATGCCATTCATTTCTTGATACTCAGACAATGGTTTGATCAACAATTCTTGACAATGTTTTTTATCAAGGGCAGTAAATCGTCCATCGAATGCCATTCCGTATTTTTTAAAAAGTTGAATTAATCCTAATGGGGGACATAACTCAACAACATTACGTCCCTGAAATTTCCAAAGATTTATTAATTCGATACAATCATCCCATTCAGCTAAATGACCTTGATTAACCCAAACCAATGGGCATTCAGGAAAAATGCGAGTAATTAGATCAGCAGCAACTAGCGAATCTTTACCGCCTGAAACAGAACAATAAACTTGATAATCGCAGGTTTCAAGCCATTGTTTAATCACCGCAATCGCTCGATCTTCTTTGCACTTAATCCAGGGAGCATTAAACCCCGAACCGTAATGAATAGTCATTGTCTCCTTTTTGGTTTTAAAAATTCTGGCTCTACAAACACCCCACACCCCATCCGACGGGAAGCCCCTATACCCTCTACTTGCAGCCTAAGAGATTGAGCGGGGGTGAGGTTTTCAAACCGGAGACTGTACCCAACAACGGTTGTCTCTTTAATTTGAATCACTCGCTTTTCCCCAAGTTGAGGAATGGGACTTAATTCATAGCTTTCTCCTGTTAGCTTCCGTCCTACTGCAACGCCAAATTGGAATGGATCACTATAGTAAACATATTGACGTCGAATTGCCACAAGAGGAGAGTACAAACTTGTGGCGGGCTGCAAGGTTTTTCCGGTAAGCTCCCCGAACTGAAGAAAGGATTGTCCGACTCGGATAATTTGATTTTCAAGCCCTTCAAAATATTTAAAATCAGACAACAAACACCGGGCAAAAAAACTTGAATCAATCCCTAACTTGAGATATCCATCAATCACTTTTCCAGTAATAAATCCCATCTGCCATTGCTGTACATCCTTGATTGCGGGTTGGGCAGCAACCAAGGAAGAATAAAGACGGTAATTGTAATCCAATGGGAGGCGATCGCCCATTACCGGAAACCGCAACTCAAGCCAATTTTTTGACGGTGTGTAGGGGCATAGCACATCGGGTCTTGTTACTGTAAAGCCAACTTGGAGGTCGCCATCCCCAATTAAGAATCGCAAAATCGCAGCATCGGTCAACTCCTGTGATGGGGATAGGTCGCATAAGTTGTCCGTCTCGCCACAAGTGCCAGTCATCGTCACAGTGTTCAACCTCCCATTTTAGAATTTGTCCATAGCCATAAGCTCGTTTTTTGCCAATTCCGGCGCAGTCTCGGAGTAGATCAAAAATCCTGTTTTTATCCCCAACTACATACCAGAAAATTGCAGGAGTTGTGCGCAGGTACAGAGGCAGATCGTAGTTTTTCTCCGCACCTTCTGATCCGCTCCACCTGGCGCGACGCTTTCCCCAGTTCGGTTCGGGGCTATCAATCCCTGGACTCCATCGCTTTCGGTAGCGGTCAATTTGTTCATTTAAAATCTGATAGCAAGGACTAGATGATGCCCAGTACCACTCCCCTGTAATTTCTGTTTTTAAAAGAGGTAATTGTTCATCAACAATTGAGCGCGTTTGTTTTACTTGTTCCTGCGTGGGATTAGGACTGGTGAGGTGTAATCGATCCAGTAATAGCCACTCTAATAAGCCATCAATAGAAGGGGAATAATCGTCAAATACCCCAATAGGAGAGACGAGGTGAGCAGTGATTCTAATGGGTTCCATCTAATAATCCTCGTAGTTCGTTAGAATTTTTTACTTCAGACAAAAAGACTCGATAATTTTCTAGGTATTCTTGATAGGCGGAATGTGCGGTCGCCGCTTCTGGAGACAAGGCATTTTGTCCAGCGGCAACGCTTAGGAAATGCCCTTTTTCTTCTCCTTTTTGATACCAAAAATTAAGGCTACATAAGCCGTTACCTCGGTTCCCTTTTCCACCCAAATAAGGAGATTCTGAGAATTTTAAAAGCGTCTCCACAATCCATCCAGTTTCGACTGAGGTTGTATGTAAATCCCATCGAGAATAGAGTTTAGAACCTGCCATAATTAGCCTGTCAGAAGCGATCATTTGATCCGATTTCTTCTTGTCCTCTGTTGGCTTTTCAGTCGTTCCAAACAATGATAATTGTCCTTCGGGCTGCTGCCCTTGTAAAAACTTTCTTAGTTCGGGATCGTGGGCGCTGTCCCGTCGCGTGGTTTGGTCAATAACCAAATATTCTGTCCAACTCCGCAGAGATTTCTTGAGATAGGGAAGATAATTGTTTTTGGCTTCCTGATAGATTGCGATCGCGCCCTTGTCCGGTTTACTGAATGGATCTGAGATTAGATCTTGTCGGGCGGTAGCGATCGCCTCAATTCCTTCTAAGGTATCTGGGGGAAGGATACCGGGGAACTGCTCATAAATATAGGGTGCAGACTCGTAACACACTAGATAAGCAGATCCGGTATTGAGTCGCCCCTGAATCATTTGAGCGTCCTTTGTCCCGAACACTTTAGCGGGTTTGGCGGTTCCCAACACCGAGAGCCAAGGCATAAGTTGTCTGATTTTGCGGTCTAAGTCCATGTCCGACGCGGTTGACCCGTCAATTCTCCCCCCTGCAAACAATGTGTGATGAACGTCGGGGTTGACAGTTAATCCTAAAGATTCTAATGCTGCGGTTGTACCTTTTCGTCTTAATATTCCGTTCCTCAAAGCATTGCCTGAATAGACAAAACAAGAGCGAGGATTACCTTCAAAATCAATCAGTTTTAACGTCTTCAAATTACTGACATTTCCTGACACTTCCCCAATGTGAGACAAGGGAGAAAGCAAGGTGATCACACAATGCAGGGTGATCCGTTCTCTGTTGTAAATATCGTAATCTTTAAACATTGGTAGCCCCCACGTCTAAAATTCCATCGGGCGTATCTTGTCCAAGGGCGCGGTCTTCTTCAAACCGCAACCGACACAAGACTTGAATGATAGATGCTTTTGATCGACATAACTCTAAAACATCCCATTCTGTAAAGCCATCGGGTGCGATATCAGCTAATAAATCATGCCATCCCATGAAAGTCAAAAATTGATCTGAGTTTAACTCCTGAATTTCGGAACCATCAAAATTGACTCGCATGATCCGTTGTTCAGGATTAATAATTTTTGTTAATTCAACAGGTCTTAAATGGGATTGTAATTTATCACTAAGCCGCTGCAAATAATCTTCTAAGGTTGAGGATATTTCAGCACTATTGGCAATACTAGATTCCAGATAAGTCCAGGTTTTTGTTCCCATCGCGGGAGACTTACTTCTATCTCGGCATTTGAATACCCAATAAGTTAAAACTGCGGCTGTTGCATAACATTTGTCTCGGACTTGAGGGATTCCGTATATTCTCATAATTACTCCTGAATTAGAACAAATAAAACACTTCTAACCCCGTTCACATCTCGAATCACTTTCTCTCCTAGTCCGAGATGTTCAAATCCATCAAACACTTCTTCTGTAGACTCACTATTTAACCCCCAATAATATTTTAAAGCATTGATTTCACAACAGTCTCGTATCGAAACAACATCCTTCCCCATGAAGCAAATATAACTCCATGTAATCCGCATCCTCAATATCAAATCCGTATCCAAATCTTCTTGACGAGAAATGCTACCTTGCCAAAGATCCACTAATCTTTTAGATTCCTTTTCTTTGTCCAAAATCTCCTCCATTGTAACGATTCGCGACTATGGATTATAAATCAAGTATTACCAATTCGGAAACTCACCTTTAATAGCTCCTCTCATATACTCAGTCCGACGATGTCAACCATTGGCAAAAACCTTTTGAGAGGGTTTTTTCGTGTAGATTTGGGTATAGTAATTATCCTGTTGCATAACATTTATCTCTAACTTGAGAGATTCCATAAATTCTCATAACTCACATCCTAATTTTTTGGAACAAAAGAAACGCTTCTAAACCCATTAACATCTCGAATCATTTTCTCTCCTAGTCCGAGTTTTTGCAACTCATCAAACACCTGTTCTGTTGTTTCGGCATCAAGATTATATTGAGTTCGGAGAGAGGATTTCCGGTAGCAATCACGAGCGGAAATAGCTTGCTCTGGCTCGAATGTGCAAATATAATCCCAGACCGCTTGTGCCACTTCTGATAATGGCTTCTCAGGGATTGATTTATCAGAGGTTCCGTTCCAAGGGGATTTATATTTATTCTGTAGTTCTGATTCTAGGGCGAGTCGCTTTTGTTCATCCCATCCCGGAGTGATACAGAATGCGATCGCTGCTTTCAATCCCTTACCGACCGCATTATCAAGATGGGGTTTGACATGGTGAGCATGGCTTCCGGTTACATTCCAGCGTCGCCACAAATCTCCCGATTGTCCAATGTAGAGGGGCTGACCCTCAATAATAGCTGCATAAACTCCGGGTTCATATTGAGGGAGCCATTGCAAACCGGAGGGATAATCGCACTGTTGCCAAGTCGAAATATCAAGAGGATCAATTGATTGAATAATCTCAGGGATGGTAACGGATTCAACCGTTACAGGATCAGAGGGAATTAGTTTGTCAAATAGCGGTTGGATAAATTTGAACTGCATCCAAACTTGAGTTTTAATTTGAGTTGAGATTGATTGGTTTCGAGCGTCTTTTTTAAAGTTCTCAATATATCCTTGGTGTGCTGGTTTAAACTCTCCCGTTTCTGGATCTGATTTGTTAGCAAGATACAACCGCAAAAATGATGAATTAATACTATCCTTCATCCCCTTAACTCCTGCCAACGCTTCGCAAGTATCATTATGGGTTAAACATACAATAGACGCGGCTGATTTTCTGACATCTGAACACCAAGATTTTAACATCAATGCTGCTTTATTACTATCATTTAAGCAGTCTTTATATTGGGTCATTTCATCAAACAGAAATGAATATTGGCGCTCATCTCCGGGCAGTGTGTTGGTCACAATTTCAAAGTATTTGTCAACCCGATTTTCAACGGCTGACCAATCTTTTTTATGTCCAACAACATCAGCATAATTATTCCATCCATTCTTTTCAGCATGGGGATCTGCGACATAAATAAAATGCCCTTTCAGGAGAATTCTACACCCTAAAATAAATTGAGCAAGGGTTGTTTTACCTGAACCTTGATCGCCTACCATCATCAATAATTTATTCAGAAGGCAAGCTTTAAACCAAGCATTTTCCTCTAGCCAGATAACCGTTTTTAACTCCTCAAGGGATTCAAAATAACCCCGATTCAATACCGACTCAGTGGGACTATGGGTTGGTCTAGGGATTGAAACAATAGGGGGAATATCCTCTTTTTCTAATACAATCAAACTTCCTCTTGGTTGCTCTTGTTCCTCTAGAGGTTCGTGGTGTTGCATAGGTTGTTGAGAAATTTGGGGACGGGGTTGTTGGATGATCGCCCGTTGGCTCTCCTCTAAATAAACAGCGTCTCGAATCTTCTCAAGCTGTTGTTCCATCCCCAACCGTCGCAGAAATACCGCTTCCGCTTGCTCCTCTAACTTGGCTTGTAGCTTAGAGGATTTCTCGGATTGAATCGACATTACCCAACCTACACCGGACAAAACACCTCCGGTGGCGGTTCCCAACAACGACCATTGGGGATATTTGTTAATAGCAATTGGGGAAAATATTGAAAGACAACACCCGGTAACGGTCAACCCTAAAGACCATGCAGACAGGTGAGGGTTTTTAAGATGATCAGGAATCTGACTCATTCACCACCTCCAGGGAATGAAATAAACGCCCAAATTGAGAGGGTAATTATTAGCAGCAAAACCCAAACCAGGAGCCTTAACGCAATCCAGGCTTGACCTGTTCCCAGTGCAGAGAATACCCCAATTAACAGGGATACAACGCCAAACACAACTTCTTGAGGCTCTGATTTTTTATCGGATTCTGAGAGGAGATAAAGGGCGATCGCACCCCCAATTCCTCCTAGATAGCAGCAGATTAACAAAACCCGGATTTCAGGGGAAACCAAGGCAAGGTGAGACAACAAAAAAGATAGGGATAATCCGGTTCCAAATATTGAGAATTTCTTAATGTGTTTCATGGCAAAAATACAGGGAGCCAGGACGATCCCAACCCCCTAAAATGATTACAATTTCATCGTTGATTCGATTCGATTTAGCTGTTCTAGTACATTTAATGCTCCCGTATGTTCATTAGCAAATTTAGAGACGGTTCCCATGTAAAGGGGGGTTTGAGCATCAAGACAGGTTTGGGTTTTGGTCTTTTCGTTAAACCGCTTCATGGACTCATCTGACTGATGACGAACACTCTCTTGATCCGCTTGATACCATCGGGTTTTAGCTTCTTCGATTTGCTGCTTTGACTTAGTAACTTTTTCCTTGTTCTCGGCTGCTTCAGTCGCCTGTTTTGCTACAATTTGCGCTCCCTCCACTTCGTTTTTAGAATAGTGAACTTTATCAGGAATATTGAATTGTTGCTCAAATTCCTGAGTTCCTAAATATGAGCGTTCACGATTCCAGGGGGTAATATCTGCCTTGGAAACAGGAGCCATCGCTTTTTCAATGTTACACCCCGTTCCTTTTTCTTTGATGATTGTCTGAGTAAAATTTCTCAAAGATTGTAATTTATTAGTCGCCATTGATTTTCCTCCATTCTGCTACTAGAAGTTTTTTACATCCGTCGCCACCTTTGTTTTTCAGGCATTTGTTGTAGTCTGAAAGATTGACAGCGACAATAAACTTTTGAAACGCGGTATCTGGTTTATGGGTTAATCGGACAATTTCAAAGGAGATAAGCCCGATTAACCCAACCGAAATTAACGCAACTCCCCAATTGAAAACATGACTGGCAGAGATGGAAGGGGAGGGGGTCTGGGGTTGGTCATAGGACAGCATTTAATAACTCGCCTCCTGTTGTTTTTGTTGAGAATTTGCATCGAGATAGCCTGCGATCGCTCCGGCAATAAATCCAAATAAATGACCCTCCCAGCTAATGCCTTGACTTGCTAACGCGGGCGACATTCCGTGCATGAGACTTTGGAATAAGATCCAGGTAATTACAGCACAAACCAAATTTGGGAAATCGAGACGGAACAAGGCAGAGAGGAGACAGAACCCGAAGAAGCCGTAGATTGTTCCGCTTGCTCCGACGTGGGTTGAACCGGGTTGACCGATGACCCAAACCGCAGCACCCGTCAGGACTGAAATTAACCAGAAGTTTTTATGAAATTGTCCAGGTGCTTTGAGAGAAGTCAATACCGCAAGGGGAATATATCCGATAGTATTGCCTATTAAATGCTCAGGGCTGCCGTGAAGCAACGGGGCGGTAAAGATTCCGAGAAATCCAAAAATATCAGTACGTCCGGGTCTGAGCCCAAAAGGATCAAATTGATTGAAAAATAGCTCCAGAATCCACATGATCGCTAGATAGATGGCAGCCCACTTGAAATCTTTAACTAGGGAACCCATCGGATTGCCCCCGGTGTTTGTTGAGGTGGTAGGGACTGAGCTTGCTGGAGTTGGGGGAAATGGCTTCTGTAAAGAAAGCCCGCAAGAAATAAAAGCGCGATCACTCCCCAAATCATATTTTTAGTGTTGGCTTGCATAAGAAATCCTGTTGCAAAAAACTTGATTGTGAAGGTGAATTAAGGGAGTTATGGTCAGAATTGAGAACGCTGAGAATATTAGGAATTGTTTCAAAAATCTATCGTTCATCGTTCAAAATCCCTTGATGCGTAGGCTTGACAGAAGGCTGTAGAGTTGCTGTCAGGGGTTCGGGTATCAAATATTCCTGCACCCCCTTGCTGAACTGAAATTGAGAGGAAAACCCCCCAAATCAAACCCCAAGCGATCAACTCATTTTGAGTAAATAATCCTGAGAGTGTCATTTGTTATTGTTGTTAACAATAATTGGCGGTGCTGAATTAACATTAATGTTCCCAGGGCGGGACATTGCTGTAAAGATGGGAAACAGATAAATCAAAGCAAATACAATTCCAATGGGAACAAAATAGGATTGAATTTGTACTGTTGGTTGTTGATTCCGAATTGGTTGTTGACAGGGCTGTTGATACTGATCATCGTCGTCATAGTCAACAATATTCTTAACTCGAATCCGTGCCATTGTTTTACTCCTAGTCGTTATCAAAATTAAATACTGTTGCACCGGAACCCGTAGGAACAGTTACGGCATTTGGTGTTGCGGATTGAGGTTGCTGGGCGTAACCTTGCTGATTAAAAGAAGGCAATCCTCTTGTTAATAGCAATCCCCCTGCGATTCCGATTACTAACCAATGCCATCCTTTCAATTTGCTTAAATTCATGGGTTGTTTGTCCTCCAATAATTGATTAATTTCAGCAATTCGATTCAAGTCTTGTTCGGTGCATTTTTCAGATAGAAGTAAGCGATCGCGCTCCTCTTTAAGCTCAAAAGATGTCAAAGATGATAAAACCTTGGTTTCCAATATTGAACTGTCTTGTACTGTATTGACCAACGTCCACATTAGACTGCGCGCCATATTCCTCCTGCACTGGTATTTCGTATTCGTAAGTTTGGGTGATTGTCCGCCGATTCGGACAGGGCGGATAAGGTTGTTCTTGTACTCCTAAATATGCGTTTTGATAGGAGTACCCTTGTGGAAGTTGTGCCGCGTGACCGGGCATGGATAGACTTGTGACAAGGATTGTGCCAAGGCATAGTGGTGTGACAAGGTTATTTTGGGTTCCCGTGTGACACGCTTCGTGTGCCAATGGGAGAAGAATTTGATCCATTATTTTGAATCCTTTTGAACGAAATTAATAAACTGATTTCTTGCGCTCACAATAGAGCAAACCGTATCTAAGTTTTTCTGGAGTATATAGAAAGTTACTCCGGCTCCAATACCACCCCCGACCAACACAATGAACAAAGAACTGATCAAGCTATTTTTGAGATTATTCAGGGATTTAACAGGGTTCATTTGCATTTTTCAACCCCCTTATAGACACAGTTTTGATGTTTAAGTTGATTGAAAACAATGGCGTTTGAGAATATCATTAGCGCCATCAAAAACAACCACAACCCAACTAAAAACACATCCATTAAACAACACCTCCCATGAGAAGTATCAAGTGTAAATTCGATTTACTTACCTTCCGGTAGCGCAAAGTAACTAAGAGCGTTCTCTTGTCCATTGAGTTGAAATCGCTCGTTAGTTTCAACCTCGCGAAAACTAACATCAAGGATATGTTCCAACTGCTCAAAGGTTGTTTTGACTTGAGACAACTCAATCCCCTCTGCCAGTCGATCAATCACCTTAGATTGAATCTTTTGAATCGCTGCATCAATCACACGGGGAGCGATTTTATCAGCCAAATCATCAGCCATGTTGTTGATAGTTTCCGCCATGTTTCCGGCGGCGTAACCCGTCTTCCCGTTGCCGGATTTCTTCTGTTCATCTTTGAGATTTTGGACGTATTTCTCAACAGCTTGACCCACTGAAAGATTGTGAGTTTCTTGTAGTCCAATAATAGTTGAAAGGATAGAAACCAAACCGTTTTGAGGAACCTTGGTTGCGTCAAATTTAAAGTTTTCAACCAAAGCTGAGATGATCAGCGCCGCTCTTTGGGGCTTGATTCCGACCGCAGATGCGATCGCATCTAAGTCATAAACCGGAGTTTGTGTTTGTGTCATTTGCTAAAGTCCTTTAACTCGGATTTCCTGCAATACTCTGTCTCTTGTCTTGGTCTTAGCCCGCTCCCTGTACTCTTTAATTTTGTTCGCGGCGTTGGTTGAAATCATGCCATCGTTTCGCTGATAATCAAATTCTTCAGGGCTTAAAACATCTCTTAGATCCTTGGCTAGAAGCCTCAGATAATTAACTGAAATCCCTAGAAACTCCGCTACTTGTTCGCGGGTGTAATGGGTAACTTCCTCAATACTTGCGCTCCTCATAAGTGATTAGAAAACGTTTATCTTCTGTTTGTTAAGCGAAAAATTCTGCTTAACTAATGACAACGATAAAGCCAATATTAGGAGACATCAATAGACTTGTACTTCTACAAGTAGACAAAATAAAAAAGTCCCTGAAATATTTCAGGGACTAAGTATCGTCCAATTTAATCTGTACTTTTCTATTGTCGCTTATGTTCCAAATAAACTTGGTAAGCCTGCTTTTTAGCTCTCGGTGATGGGTTCCGGCTTCTATTACTCCAAGCCGATACCGCCGCAATACTATAGTCCATCTCTTCTGCAATCTTCTGAAGCGTCCATCCTAATTCCGACTTTAATAAATCAACGGGATGGATGGAATTAATATCGATTTCTGGCTTTAATTGCTGTAACATTGTGTTGTGCCTCCATGCTGGTAGTGACAGTGTGCGAGGTGGGGTTGATCGGATTGATCTGACTTTATCCGGTCAGCCCCTAATAATTGTTAATATTATATTATGCTGTACGACATCTCTGCAACATCTTTTTATTAATATGATTGACAAAAAGGCTAGAATAACGATTTCAATCCCTGAATACCATTACAGAGAATTAAGGAAGTGGGCGTTTGTAAAAGGGCGTGGCGTGGCTACAATGGCTTCAGATATCCTACAAGCTAGAATAGAAGCAAACCTGGGGGATATCGAGAAGATGATCAAATCGCGGGCTAAGGACATGGACTTAGACCCTGAAGATTTAATTTCTGACATCCTTGGCGACAATACCGAAAATACAATACAAAAGCCTGATAAATGCCCTCCACAGCCGAACTAAAATTTGCTGAATACTGGGAAACTCTCTATCCTGAGATTGACCTTCACTCCGAATACAGATTCCTCCCACCCCGACGCTTTCGATTTGATTTCGCCTCAATCAACTCAAAGGTAGGGATCGAGATTAACGGTGGAAACTGGGCAAGAGGACGGCACACAAACCCCAAAGCATTGATGAGTGAATACGAAAAGCTAAACCTCGCCACCCTAAACGGATGGCGAGTGTTTGTACTGAGTCCTGAGATGATTTGTGAGGAATGGTTGAGTGCGATCGCCCAAGCGATCAAAACCAATTAAATCTCAATTCCTTTAATATTCTTCCATCGTAAATTTATTGTCGACTCAACACACCCGTTTAAACATTTCTAACAAAAAAGCCAACTCAAACCTTCTTCAGAGTATGGGTTAAACTCATTAGCCTATAAATCTGGTAAACTCCTTCTTATTTCATCAATCAATATGATCGCATTTCTTCATAGGCGCGATCGCAAAACTATTAAAATGGCAACACCAAATCAATAAACCAATTTTGATCCTTAAGCCAATTCAATGCTTTTATGATCACATCACCATGACAATCTTTGGGCTTGCAGTAGCAGGTTAAAACAATTGGATTGTCAAGCGATAATTGATAGATTCTAGCTAATTCTTTGACCACTAAACTCTCTTTCTGGGCTTTAATTTCTTCCCACAAATATCGCCTGAATTTAGCCACAGACTCTTCGCGGCTGCATTCTTCGTTTATTGGGAATGGGTTGCAGAGAGGGGATTCAGGAAGATTGTTTTTAACATTTTTTCTCCCAATATAAATCTTGGAATCCCCTATAAATCCATCCCTATATCCATTAATTATAGAGATTTGAATCACGCCGCTTAAGTCCGTTTTTGGGAATTTGTCGAGTTGATCCTGAATAGGCGGGTGACAAAACCACATTCATGTAATTAATGGCAGTCCGCCGTCCGTACTGGCTTGCTAAATACTTAGCTTCTGCCTGATTCTCTGGGGAAAGCTTAGACCAGTATTCCTTGTAGTTCTCAAGGGTTACAAGACGCTTTTTGCTTTGCTGCTTTTTCATTTCTTCGACTGCATTTTTCCACAGATAAATCATGGAGTAAGGAATCTTGAAATGCTTTGCAATTGCCCATAGATCCCTGCCTTTGTCAATCTCTTTGAGGACAGCAAGCTTTAACTCTTTTGAATACTTACGCTGATTTTTTGGCATTTTTACCTCCCTTTGTTGATTGTAGATAATTCCTGATTTCTTGAATATGAGAGAGTGATTCAACGTCTCTAAATCCCTCGTTTGCCCAGTGCTGGATTAAGGAGAAATTGTAGAAATATCTGGAAACTTGACTACTTCCATCTCTATAATAATGGATACCTTCTGTCCACTTTTCCCGATATCTTGAGACGCTATCAGGTTTTACCCCTAACAGCTTGGCTATTTCTTTTTTGTCAACGAATTTGTACATAACTTAAACCACGTTCTTAACTCAAGAAATGCACCCTGTTTTTACTTAATTTGGAGTAATTAATGCTGTATTTATTTTAATACAAATCACTCCAAATTTCATCTACTAAACGAACAAACCTTGATTAACTTTTGGGAACTCGTTATAATTTGTACTTGCCATTATCAAACCCTCACTAATGTTAACCGTCCAACTTCTTCAAGCCATTTCTGCTTAGTTTGAAAAATTAAAGCTTTAGCTGACTGAACCAAATCCCAGTCTTCCTCGGAGGTTGTGGTGTCAGCTTCAGTGCAACAAACGTGATTTCCACACCGCGCCTCGATCATCAAACCGAGGGAATCGTAATTGAATTGCCAAACATCAAAGGAGTCAATAATATCTCCTGGTTCTCCCCATTCAGAAGAGTCGCCACAGTACCAGAAGCCTAATTTTTCAATGGCTTGTATTTGAAGCGATCGCAAATCCATCAAGCCGCCTCCATCAACTTTGGAAGGTCAAAATTAGCATCAAGAATCCGTCCTAATTTAAGGACGTAAACTTCTTGATTTGGAACGAATAATTTAGGATCACTCCATTCGGACTTAGGGAACCCTTTGCTAATACCTAAAATCGCAACAGACATAATGTGGCGATCTGAGGAATACCCCCGGCAAAAAATAACAGTATTGGGCTTTTTGCTGAATCGAACATCATAATAAGGTTTGATTTCTCGATACTCTTCTTTTTTAATACCAGAGGCGATCATATCAAACCATCTATGAGCTAATACCAGTGGAATTGTTGACATCGTTTTTCTTCTCAATAAACAACAAAAAAAGGCGATCGTGCGATCGCCTTAAAACTATTTAGAAATCAACACCATGAACAAGATGCTCGTCTTCGGACGGAGGTAGCGCCACAAATTCTTCAGCAGGCGCGAGCCGAAGGGATTCCACCAGCTTGGGACGGGTTGGTTGCAATGATTCATGAATAAATAACTTAGTTTCTGAATCAAACCCTACAAAATAATCTTTCCAGTTCTCTAGGGTTGGTTTTTCGTGAGACACCACCTTACAAGCTTTCGATTTAACTTTTGCCCCTGCCTGTTCCGGTGCAACTTTAAAGCTAAATACACACAGCGATCGAAATAACATATTCTTGGGGCGTGCAGGAATCTGATTAGCCACAGCGTGACAAAACGTCATCTCGTTACAAAACTGTTGCCAATGTTGACTAAACGTCGCTTGAGTTGCTCCTTTCAACTGGAGAGCAAAGGGCAATTGATGTAAAGGCTGATTATTTTCATCTAATAGAAAAACCTCAAAAAGCTGAAGGTTTCCAACGCTATCCACTTTGTGTTCGGGAAGATAGCGTCCCAAAACCACCAACATTTTCCTTTCTCTGGTTGCGTTTCTATCCCACGCCAACACCTCAGAGCGAGGGCAAACCAACATTCGAGGGGACTGAATCAATATCCCCTGTTCGGTTTTGCCAGACTCCTCAAAGGCGTATTCTATTAAGGTTTTTTCATCAAAATTATTCCATCCAGCTTTAGCTGCTTGATCAATTTGAATAAAAAAACCACAGTTTTTGGGACTACTCCCTCGGAGCGCCTGGATTCGTGGAAGTCGTGCATTAGAATCAACGTATTCCTCTGAAGCAAATTCATCTCTCTGTATTGCGGTGCTAGTCATAATTTATCCTTGAGATTTTCTGTATTGATCTGATATCTGTATCGGTGATACAGATTTTTGAGTGAATCGCTTCACCCTACCGCCTCGCGATCGCACCATGAAGCGGAAGGGAAAGGCAATTTACCAAAGGAAGTAATACCCGTTTCCGTTGAGATTTAAGGCGCCCCAAAGCTAATTCAGCGTTAATTTTTTCACGCTTTCCAACTTATGATGCTTCATAGCCAACAAAGCTTCTAATAAGCCTTCGTTGTTTATGAGTTCGTTGAATCCGTGCATCAATTCCGGAGGAACCTGCTTAATAATTTCAGGGATTAATTGATCATCAATTTCCTGACAACGGGCGTTATACCCCTCATCTCCAAAATCAATAATCAGATCGCGTTCGGCAATCAAGCTTTTGAATTTTTTAGCCAATTCTTTTACCTCCATTTTAACAATTATTCTCCTTAATGTATTTTTCAATTTCGTCATGCCAGGTTGCAGCCATTTGGATAACAAAAGAAAAATCAACCTTCTGATTAGGTGCAATTGTTAACGCGATTTCGGGAGCGACTTTGCGAATAAAATCCGCTTTACTCCGAGGGATAGAATCCTTGATAGAATCGTTAATTTTCCCTAATGTCACATCAATGTCAATCAATGTTTTTGTTACGTTGTAGTCCATATTTTGATGTGTTTTGTAGTGTTTTCATTGGCAAATATCTCAGGGGCATATTTAATAGCGTCGTAGTTCATGTTTACGTTAATTAGTATTCGTGGTTAGGGGGATTTCACCCCCCCCATAGAATTAATTAAACTGATCCAATCGTAAGCCCGATCTAATTCAATTTCTAGTTGTTCTTCCGGGTCAACATATTCAACTCGTCCTGCAATTTTTTGATAATGCAACAACCAAGCGGCTTGATCATCCTGCTTCTCAAACATAATTTGATATATCCGGCATCCCTCCCAATCTTCCTCAATCCAGCCCATACGAGTCTCAACAACACCGTTGACTTCCATCTCGATAACGTCCATTTCGGTCTGGACTTCCGGCTCTGTAGATGCACCGGATTCTAATTTTTGAATGGATGACCAATAGCGGTCAAACTGGTCTAACGAGATAGGAATAGCGCCGCCATTGGCTAAGCGATACCAAATGATGTCCTCGTTCACCCGGATGAACAAGATATCATTTGCTGTAAAAGCCATGTCCGTTCCGTACAAGAACCGATCCCAACTCAGCACCTTGGCTGCGGCTGCCTTGTCAAAATAAGCGGCTTCATTAGCCAATACCGGAACTTCGACTTCTACCGTTTTGACTTGGGGTTGAACAGATGCGATCGCGGCTTCCCACGTCGCTTTGCAAGTCAGCTTACCGAATTGACGAACTTGGTCAGGGGTTAACCCTGATTCAGTGGCTTTAGCTTTGAGTTGTGCAAGTGTGAGAACTTGCGTAGGAGTAGGACGGTCGATTTGAGTTAACATGGTTTTACGATACTTATTTAGTTCAGAGAAAGCGGTTGTTTTGCTTGGCGGCGGCAACCGCTTTCTCTATGTCTTCTATTGTGCAACTTTTAGTTGCAGTTGTCAACCCCTAGTTGCAGAATTTTTTTAGAGGGCAAACAAAGCAGATCAGAAAGTTTTACCTCTAAAGACTCAGAGATCGCCCTCAACATCTCAGGAGGTACGCCCTGAACAGATGGGTCGGATTCAAGCCTTTGAAGGTATTGTCGAGAAACTTCATAGCCATTGTCTGCAACCTTTCTAGCTAATTGCTGCAACGACATCTGACCGCGTATTTTTTTTAAGTTTTTACCGCGCTTAACCGTCCACCTAATAGCTACAATCTCAGACAGGGGCAGCATAATTACCTCATCATTATTTTGTTGTGAAGATGTTTCCCTGTCCATATTATGCAACCTTTAGTTGACAACTGCAAGCAAAAATAGTTACGATAAGTTTTAGTCTAACTAAGGGACAATACCAAAAAACCGTCTACAGGACGGCAAAACTTCATGTATAGCAATAACTTAGCGGAACAAAGCACAGCCGCAACATCTCCCTTTGATGCGATTCGGCGTTTTAACGAGCAAGGGGATGAATACTGGTTAGCGCGGGATTTAATGAAACTATTAGGTTATTCCAAGTGGCAAAGATTCCAAGATGCTATAGAAAGAGCAAAAGTTTCATTGCAAAACTCAGAAGGTAATCCCAGTAAGCATTTCATCCACTTACCGGGGGCGGCAAGTGGAAAGGGGCGATTTGGAGACAACTACAAACTTTCTCGATACGCGGCGTATTTGACAACCCTTAATGGCGATCCGAGAAAACCGGAAATCGCACAAGCTCAAGCCTACTTTGTCGTTAAAACCCGTGAAGCTGAAACCGTTATCCCCAAACAAGTTGATGAATTAGAATTCCTGCGGCTACAAGTCCGAATCGCGGAAGCTCAAGCCAACAGTATGCGTGACCAACGCCACGTTTTAGAATCAAGTGCAGCAATTGTTTCCATTCACGGCCCTGGGATGTTGGCATTGATTCAGGGTAGACCGGAAGCGGTAGTCAGAGAAACAGAAACCCAATTCGAGTCCGTAGTAATGAACGAGGACGGGAGACAGTTGGCTGTGTTTCGTGGGAAGTCGCTCGCGCAACTCGGCAAGGAACTGAAGTTTAAATCCGGGAAGGAATTTGAGAAATGGTTAGAATCCTGCGGACATGATCACCTAATCGCAAAAGCCATGCGTCCCGTTGCCTGCGATTACATCCCTGCGGAATCTGTTGATACTATTCGGGAGCTATGGGCGAATAGACGCGGCGATCGCCAACTATTACTTGGTGAGTGAAGACCTATCAATTTTTAAAAAGTATCCATCAATTTTCTGATTAAAAAATCCTACAGTGGCAGCCAGTCAACTGTAGGATTTTTTAATAGGTTAATTTCTTAAAGGCTCGTAAAACAAAAACTCTCCGGGGTGAATATTATAAGTGTCACAAATCTTTACTAGCGTATTCCCGCCCGGAATGTAGTCTTCACGGAGCAGGTTTCGGGCTGTTCCCGTTCCTAGCCCCGTGTCTTTTTCTATTTTGTACTGAGTTAAATCAATGTTGTCACGAGCCTTGAGAGCCTCTTTTAATCGGTTCTTCACGGGCATATACAGACACTACACATCTAATATAATATCAAAATCTCGATATGTCAAATTATGGACGTATCAGAAAAATGGTGATATATTAGAAAATGAAACTAAACGACTAAGAACCCCCACATCGACCCTATGAGAGCAAAAGGAAAATCTTGGCTGTCCCCAAGACACACTTTATTGTTTCACCTCTTGTGGAGTTCTTGTAAGACAAAATCCAGGAGGGAGGAGGTTAATTTTTAATCGCTACGATTGCTAATAGCAAAACTAGGGAGGAATAATTCCTCCCTCAGCTACATAAAAATACATTTCCCCAAATCTACTCATTTTTGGCTCAACCAACAAACACCTCTCACCCTCTAGGGGTGTGACCCCTTACCCATGTTTAGCTCGTTAAACCGGGCTTGTCTGCCTTTACTCATCGATCTTAGATCCCATGAAAAATTATCTAATTGCAATGTTTATACTGATGTCCCTATTAGGAACGTCGGTACTTCTACTAGCCGAAATCCTCACTGCTTTTGAATCCGGCAACCGAGGTTCTGGGCGAATCATGGCAAAAGAAGAAGTCATCAGACCCGGGGACGGAAGACGATGACAAATCTTCAGACGTTAACGCTTGAAGAACTCAAGAAATTAGCGTTTTCTGAGTTTAAAATCACACCCCAAAACCTATACAAGATGGGACTCAATCCCCATCAAAAAAAATCGTGGATTCAAATTATCTCAGAAAGAAGAAATAACTTGAATCCACCAAAAAAACAAAGGGGATTAAAAACACTCCCCACGATAAAAACCACTATTTACTTCTACAAAAATGGGGCGAAAAAGTGAAATAACAATCAAATATCAAGGCGAAAAACTCTCCTTGAAAGAGGTATTTGAAAAATACCAAAACAAAAACAACCCGATCACGAAAGCCCACTTTTGTAATCGGATTCGGGCAGGATGGGCGATTGATGACGCCATTAACACTCCCATTGGTCGGCATTCAACAAAATGGAAATACAAAGGGCAGTGGCTAACAACTCGACAAATTTTTGAAACTAATCCCCATCATCCCTCAATCAATCTGAGATTATTCAGAAATCGTCTATATCAAGGATGGAATATTGAGGAAGCACTCAGTGTTTACACCATCCCCAAAGACAGCAAAGAAATACAAAAGTACAAATACAAAGGAGAATTGTTGACGCTAAGAGAAATCCATGAAAAATATCAGCCAGGTATTTCGGTAGATCGAATTAGAAGCCGATTGACCATTGGTTGGACAATCGAAAAAGCTGTTGAAACTCCCCTACAAAGCAGGGGGAAAAGAAACAAAAAGTACAAATACAAAGGAGAATTGCTGACGCTAAAAGAAATCCATGAAAAATACCAGCCCTCGATATCTTTACAGTGCTTCAGAGAGCGCATTTACACAGGCTGGACTATCAAGAAAGCTCTTACTATTCCAAAATCAGAACACCGGAGTAACTATGACAAAGCATGGACAAATTGAATACAACGGAAAAAAATCAACCGTTCGGGAGATTTTTGAGAGTAACCCCCACCATCCATCTCTAACCTACAATGTTTTTAACGCTCGGATTTACAAGGGATGGGCTATTGATGACGCCCTCAATACCTACACAATACCCCGACAAAGAAACGAACAAAAATATCACTATAAAGGTGATGATCTACCATTACGAGATCTGAGAAAGAAATATTGTCCAGATATTTCATTAGATCACCTAAGAAGTCGACTGAACATTGGTTGGACAATCGAAGAAGCGATCGAAACCCCTATCAACCAACAAAATAACAAAAGGGGCAAAAAATACACATTTCAGGGAGAAGAATTAACCCTTTCTGAAATCCACAAAAAATATAAACCGCCGATGACTTTAAGCGGATTACGCTCTCGTGTTGTCCTTCAGGGATGGTCAATATTAGAAGCGGTTAAAGTCCCGCCCAAAAAACTCAAAAAATAATCAATTTCACAGGATTGCAGACCGCAATCCTTTCCTTGTAATTAGAGGCAAAAAAAATGACAGCACAGATAGCAAGATTTGAAGTTGAGGACTGGGTACAAATCCATGCACCACGCAAAAGTAAAAAACAATTCAAAATCGGATCTGTTTTCCAAGTAAAAAAAACGGAACAGAAAGGAGAAGAGCAATATTTAACCTTATCAGACGGCAGCCAGACAATCCACTTATGGGGAGATGAAGTTGCGCCATCTTCCGAGCCACTAATAAGCATTCAATCCACGCCACAGCAATCAATTAAAATCTCAAGCTTTGACCCAGCTTGGGATGATCCGAACTCGGTTGTTAATCGCTCAATCTTATTTCAAGATCCACCCCGACAAGAGGAGGAAAACGGACAATTAACCCTATGGTGGAATTCTGGCGAACCACCCGATCCGGATGATTTTGGAGGGGACACCCCAGACTACAGAGAAGCATGGAAACAGTGGGAGAAAGCGTATCCAGAACTAGCGATCGCAATCAAGGAACGCAACAAGGAACCCAAAGCACCCATTCCGGCAGGCTTCAAATCCTTTGAGGCATTTAAGGATGCGTGGGACAAATGGGGTGAGAAGCTGGACGAACGGAATACTACAACGGCGAAGGAAATCTGGACGCAAACCCACACTGAACACCTCGATGATTACCTCCGCGATCTCCCTAACGTCCCCTGCAGAGAAGAGGATGGTGAGGCGATCGCACACAAATACTACGCGGCTGCTGAGTGGATTTTCGCTACCCACACCCCGGCGACGGAAGTTGAAGTTTTAACAGAGGACACCCCAACCCCTCCCCAGCTTGAAGCAAAGGAACCTCAAATCCTCGGCATTGAACCCACGACATCATCCCAAGCTGGGTCAACAAAAAAAATCTGTATCACTGATACAGATTCCTGGATTCCCACATGGAAAGTCGAGATCGATTCGGGCGTGCAAACCCGCGAAACCGAGAACAGGGAATCTATCAGCTTGATAGAAGAAAAAATGCTGACAGGAGAATGGGATTGGAACCACGTCCCGTTACCTGTGGTGGTGTTTGATGAAACCAAGAATTGCTATTACGTCGTCAGTGGTAATCTCCGGTTTCGCGCGCTGATCAATATTCAAAACCGAGAGGACGCAACAGAGGGGCAGAAAACCCAGAAAGTCAGATGTAAAGTCATCCCCGGAACCCTGGAGGATGCCAAAAAAATAGCGATTCGTTTCAACGCCAATCAGGAACACGGAGACAAGGAGACCCCTCAAGATTTCCGCAATCGGATTCGGAAATGTCTGACGATGTTCATTGAGTGGGACATCGAGACCATCATCAACGAACTACGGACAATTCCACTGGGAGAGGATTGTTCCGAGCGGACGATTAACGATACGATCGCCAGGCTCCGAGCCAACCCCGATCAGATAATCCAAAGTTTATCCTCCCGGCTTATAGCCGCGTATGTTGGCAGACCAAAAGCGAAAATGTCAGTCAGTCGGGTAATGAAGGAATTTTTACCCGTCGAACCAGAGCCACAACCCGAACCCGAAACTAAAACCTTCAGTGTCGGCAGTTCTACGACACCAAAATCAAGTGGACATACTTTGGTCAAACGGGAAACAACTGAAAAAGCCAAGCAGCTAGGGCTTCCCACCTCTCAGAAGCAAGTTTTACCCGATACACGGGATTCAGACCGCGATCGCAACGCCTCGCCCTATGACGTGGATGATCGCCCGTTTGCCAATCCAACACCTTCACCGATTCAATTCAATAACGAATGTTTGATCGGGTTTGTTTCTAATATTGAGAGCATGAATGAAGGGCATATTAAGAAAGCTTTAGAAGCAATCAGGAGTTGGTTTCTTGGGAGAAATCAAGATGAATTTGCAGAAGCTTTAGTAATGGTTTCTCAACAACTAGACCCATAAAAATATAGAGGAGTCTAAGTAGTCAGTAAGCTTAGACTCCGACAAACAAATTCTCCAAAATTGTAAGGTATTTACCCGATGCACCATGACCCATGACTTATCCACTAAATCAATTATAACACCATGAAAGGATTTGGAAAAAAACTAACCGAAAAACATCAAACTTTCAGGGTTGATTACAAAGCCTACAACCTAGACACAGGGGAAGAAGAGGACATTGAAACTGTATTGTATAAAATCCCATTGTCCAAAGGGAATGCAATACAAAGACGACATCAAGTCGCGGCGGCTGTTGCTCTTTATTTTGAGACTGAAACAGCAAAACAGAGAGGGATAAATCTTGCCTTTGTATGGAATTCTGAAGCTGCAAACTATGACCCAATCTGCCAACTCTCCTCCATTCCCCTACCCGGAACTATCACCCTGGATTTCACGGGGTTGAACACTCAAAAAGGCTTCACAAAACTTACAAAAATAGTTGAAGGATTTTAGTTAGTATGGTATTATCGAAGATGTTAACGTTACCACTTGAACGCTTCGGGAATCACCACGCGGATTCCCATTCTTTCCAAAAAAACAACGACCCCGCCCGGCGCACCAACGCCAAACGAGGTCTAAGTCAACCCCTATCGTACCTAGGAGTCAAACTTGTGAATATTGTATTACCTTGCGTTGCATTTAGCAATGCCAATCCCCAATCGATTCAAGGGGGTGCGGCATGAAAATCGAGATTCCTGTTCAGTTAGATGATTATCGCATCTCCCCAGAGGCGTTTCGGGTTTACTTTGCGATCGCTCGAAGTGTTGCAGAGTATCAAGAATTCCCATCTGTTCAGTCAATCACGTCCCGGTGTTTTGGGAAGGGATACGCACTGGGGAAAACTCATGCTCGACTCGCGTTAGTTGAGTTGATTAAATGGAATTTGGTTTGTGTTGAAAATGAGAATTATCGATTAACAAACCCCTCTGAGTGGAAGATTCCAGGGGGTGAAGGATGAGTCAATCAGCAAACGTCAAAAGCGATTTATCAATTGTACCCGACCCGATTCCAGGTGTTGATTCTTCCCTTTATTATCAAGTCCCAAATTGGGCGGCTAAAAAAGCAATTGCAGCTAAATTAACCGGGGCTGATTGGTGTGTTTGGTCATATCTTCAAATGCTTGACCCGTTTGGCGATCGCTTAGTCTCATGTCCGACACCGGAGGAAATCGCCAAGGAGACCTCATTTAGCGAAAAACAGGTTAAGCGTTCTCTTCACAAATTAGAGGAGATGGGCTTCTGGGAATTTAAGGTCACATCTTGGAAAGGGCGCAATCTTGCAACAACCCGAAAAGCTTACAGGAAGGACAAAACAGTCCAATCTAAGACAAATCTGTCCGACGCTGGACAGGATTGTCCGACGCTGGACAAATCTGTCCAGACCAAGACAGATTTGTCCGCAAAAAGACAAATCTGTCTAAGACGAGAGCTAGAACCATTACCAGACAAGGGTTCCAAAATCGTACAGACTTATTCAGATCTTTCTTCAGAGTTTGATAAAACTCAATCAGACAATCCCCCCCTACCCCCCCAATGGGGAGTGTGTGAAAATCCCAAACCTGAAAATTTTTCTGAAGAGGAAGGGGAGGGAGGACAGGAAGAGGCAACCGAAAGTTCACTACCTGAAACCAGAATTCAAAATCCACCTACCTACCAGAAACAAAATTCTTCTTCAAGGATCGAAGTTCCGCCCGGCGGTGAGAATGATTCTCAATTTTTAGCTTCGGACACGATGAAGGAAAACATACAAGCTCAACAGCAAATCATGGCGATGGGAGCCATGAAGGGAGCCTCCCATCCAGATCCCGACTTCCTTGAGTTTTACCGCGATTTCCTGAGCAAATGCCCCGCCTATAAGGGGCGTGGCTGCACTTCAAACCACGCTAAAGCCGCACTCAAACGGGGCTGGACTAATGAACCCTTAAGGATTCTGGCTGAGGCAGAGAATTGGCAAAACTCAAAAGTTAAATCCTCAAAAACAACCCAAACCCGTGATGTGATGACGCTTTCAAGGGAGGAACGGCTGGCGATCGCCAAAGCAGTCCAAGAACGCAAAAAAGCACAGCAACAAGCCAAAGGAGCTTAAACCATGCTATCTACCGAAGTTTTTGATGAAGGCATTGAGAATCTTAAGAAAAATTTCCCTGACGCGATTTTTACCGAATTCAAGTATCAAGTGTGGCTGGATAAGCTCTCAGACCTGCTTTCCGATGAGGAGTTCGAGATTGCTATTCAGGAGGCAATTTTTAAGCACCGATTCTGCCCCACTGGAGAAGAGCTTGTAAGCCTCGTTAAAACCTCTGAACGTGAATTAGTCCTTGATTGTTGGTCAAGATGCCTTGACGCGATTGCTAGTCGCCTCTCGTTGAACGAATTGGATGATGCTACACAATACGCGATTTCTCAACTCAAAGGATTAGGACATCTCCGAGAGCTACCGATCTACGAACTCCACAAACTAAAACCTGACTTCTGCACCCACTGGCAAAAGTACCGGAAGCACCCCGTAGAGTTTCGTCGCCCCACCGAAATCATCCCCCCAGAGCAACGAGAATTCAAGCCTGAAGAGTTCAGGGGTGAGCTTTCTGAAGAGCAAAAAGCCAGAAATGAAGAGTTAAGAAAGCGGATGTTAGAAGCCGTTTCATTTAACAAAAAATTAAAAAACAACGGAGCTGCGGCCAATGACAAATAATTTGCCTCAAAACATAGAAGCAGAAGAAGCGATATTAGGAGGGATTCTACTAGACCCCGATGCTATTGAACGAGTCGCCTCTGACCTTAAACCCGAAGCTTTTCTCCTCAAAGCCCATCAACAAATCTTCAGAGCAAGTTTAGCCCTTCATGAAGAGGGAAAACCTGTTGACTTAATGACCGTTACCACTTGGTTAGCGGATCAAAATTTACTTGAACAAGTGGGAGGACAATTAAAGTTAGCTCAGTTGATGAGTCAAACGGTTTCGGCGACAAACATTGATCAATATGCTCAACTAGCCAACGACAAAAAAACCCGCCGAGACTTGATTAAATCTGCTCATAAAATAATTGAACTTGCAGAAGATACATCTCAGGACTTGGAAACAGTTTTGAGGGAATCAGAACAGCAAATATCTGATATCGCGCAAATCCAAAGCAATCAAGATTTAATTTCAATTGGAGAGACTTTAATTGATACCTTCCAAGATATTGAAGATCGAAGCACAGGGGTAACTCCTCCTGGTATTCCCTGTGGGTTTTATGATTTGGATGCGATGACAAGCGGGTTCCAACGGTCGGATTTAATTATCATTGCTGGCAGACCTGCGATGGGAAAGTCAAGTTTAGGCTTAGGAATAGGCTTTAATATTGCCAAAAAACAGTTACCTGTTGCGGTTTTTAGTTTGGAAATGTCTAAGGAACAGTTGGTACAAAGACTGTTATCCGGTGAAGCTAAAATTGATAGTAACCGGATTCGATCAGGAAATATTAAAGATTCTGAATGGGAACCCCTCACCGCAGCAATTAGTAACCTAGCAGAATTCCCGATTTTTATTGATGATACCGGGAACCCAACCGTCTCGGAAATAAAAGCCAAATGCAAGAAATTAAAAGCAGAAAATGGGGGACAACTCGGTTTAATTTTAATCGATTATCTGCAATTAATGGATGGGGGAAGCGATAACCGAGTGCAGGAATTGTCAAGGATTACTCGGTCATTAAAAAACTTAGCAAAAGAGTTGAATGTTCCTGTTATTGCGTTATCTCAGTTAAGTCGTAGCGTTGAATCTCGAACAAATAAACGTCCAATACTCTCAGACTTAAGAGAGTCGGGAAG
>JACCEE011888624.1_pt1 | contig 50058 bp, 48 predicted proteins | sample 7449931 | NCBI WGS metagenome assembly JACCEE01 (sample SAMN15323457, study PRJNA562643) | freshwater metagenome | isolation source: river surface water | place: USA:Blue River Watershed | collected 2017-08-19 | reverse complement strand
TGCCACGAAACGCCAACCAATCAAGAATTAACGGATTTATTAGCCTTATTTAATGCAACTTCATTTTTATTTTCTGAATGATGAAACAGTTTATTTTTGTTGATTTAGATGATACCTTATTTCAAACCCGACGTAAATGTAAGGATAATCAATTGCTTTTTCCGGCAGCAAACGATCAACAAGGATTGCCGGCTTCTTTTTTTACAGAAAAACAATTCTATTTGTTTAATTTATTACAAAATTGTCAAATCATTCCTACAACTGCGCGAAATTATCAGGCTTTCTATCGTACAGAATTATCAAAAAATTTTGCATATGCAATTTTAAATCACGGTGGTATTATTTTGAATCGAAATGGTGATATTCATCAGTTATGGTTCGAGCATATCCAAAATTTAGTCAATCAACAATTAGATGAATTATTAGCATTAATGAATGATTTGCAATCCATAATTGCGCGGCACTATTCCCAATTATATATACGTTTAGTTAATGACTGTCAATTAAATTTCTATATTTTGATTAAGCATGTTGCTAAATATACGCCGGCTTTAAATGAATTAAAAGTAAATATTGTAGAACCGTATCTAGTTGAAAAATTACCTAATTTTTATTATCATTTTAATGACAATAATTTAACGATACTTCCTAAATTTTTAAATAAATATCATGCGGTTAAATTTATACAAACTGAATTAGCACAACAACAACCTTATATTAGTTTTGGTATGGGAGATAGTTTAACCGATTTGGCTTATATGCAATTATGCGATTATATGATTACGCCGAATAATAGCCAAATTAACCAACATTGTTTTGAAATTTACACCCAACCCTTTTCGACTATATCATGAAGGTATTTTCTGGAAGTTATTTAGCAACAGATGTAGAAATTTTATTAAAACCGATTCAAATTCCTACGGTTTCAATTGAGGAAAAAGAATATTTAATTCAAACTGGAGAAAAACATTATAGCGAATTAATTAGTGCAGAAACCTTGCCTTCTACAGAATATTTATCACTTTTTTATCATTTATTAACCCTGAATCGTCAACGATTAGCGACAGATTTAATTCGATTAGCAATTAAAATTCACCAATCACGAGATTCACAATCAATTGTTTTAGTTTCTTTAGTGCGTGCTGGAACGCCAATTGGCATTTTATTAAAAAGAATTTTACAGAGCTATTTAAATTGTTCAGTTAAACATTATGCAATTTCAATTATTCGAGATTTAGGGATTGATTATAATGCTTTGAATTATATTTTGACTCAACATTCAGAACAAGAATTGATTTTTATTGATGGATGGACGGGTAAAGGCGTAATTTCAGCAACTTTGAAAAAATCAATTGCTCAATTTAATCAGCAATATCAACGAAAGGTTGCCTCAGATTTATATGTGTTAAATGATATAGCGGGCGTTGCTACGGTTTGTGCGAGTTTTGACGATTATATTGTGCCATCGGGATTATTAAATTCAACCATTTCAGGTTTAATTAGCCGTTCTATTTTAAATAAAAATTATCTTAATGCAGCGGATTTTCATGGATGTTTATATTATCAACAATTTGAATCGGCTGATTTAAGTCAATGGTTTATTGAACAAATGATGGTGGAAATTAATCATTCTTGGGAGTATTTATCAACGATGCCAATTAATCATTATGGCAATCCAATTGATTATCAAAAACAATTATCTTTAATGATCCAATATATTCAACAACACTATGAAATTAACAATGTACATTTAATTAAACCCGGAATTAGCGAAGCGACTCGCGTTTTATTACGTCGTAAACCTTATTTATTGTTATTAAAAAATAAACAGGCTGAAGAAACGAAACATTTACAAATTTTAGCCCATCAAAAACAAGTACCTATTATTGAAAATTGTATTATGCCTTATCAAGCTATAGCCATTATTGCGGATATTCATCATGATTGATGTTTTAAAATTAGGGGCGACTTTATATATTCCCGCTACCAGACCAAATTTAGCACAAATAGCGAATGGATTAAAATATCCACATTTACGCTCAATGATTTTTTGTACTGAAGATTCAATTTTAGATAAAGATATTGAATTAGCGTTAGCAAAAATTCAGGAATTATTAGAAATTATAGAACCGAGTCATAAATTGCATTTTATTCGAGTTCGCAGTCCTAGCGTTATGGAAAGAGTATTACAATTTAAACATATTGAGAAAATTCATGGTTTTGTTTTTCCCAAAGTGGATTTAAAAAATGTGGATGCTTATTTCGCGCCTTTAATGGGATATAAATTTAAAAATATGTTGACCTTAGAATCAAGAGAGGTATTTGAGCAAAATAAAATGTGTATATTACGCGATCATTTATTGGATGCTAATTATCAATCTTCTATTTTAGCGTTAAGAATTGGTGGAAATGATTTATTACAGCATTTAGGATTACGCCGTCCTTTAGATAGAACTTTATATGAAACGCCATTAGGATTTATTATTTATCAATTAATTAATATTTTTAAACCCTATGGTTTTGCATTAACCGCGCCCGTTTTTGAGCATTTAAATAAAATTGAATTGTTAATTCGTGAAACTCAACAAGATATTAGTTGTGGTTTGATTGGAAAAACCGCGATTCATCCCGACCAAATTAGCCTGATTGAAACGTGTTATCAAGTTGGACAAGATGAATTAGAAATTGCTGAAGCTATTTTGCATGAAAAAGCGGCAGCCGTTTTTAAAATGAATGATTCGATGTGCGAAGTGGCTACCCATCGTGCTTGGGCTAATAACCTTATTCGTCGTAGTCAAGTTTATGGTAGTATTTAACCATTCATTTAACGAAACCGTTAAGCTGCGATTAAGCTAAAGCTATTGATTTACTAACAAAAATTGGCAATTGGCGGTCTATATTTGCCTAAAGTTAAACCTAATCTTTTAATGGTTGTTTTAGTGGCTAATTTTTAAGTGATTGTTATTTAAATCATTTATAAAAGTTAATTTTTTGAGTGTGGATTTTATGCTCTGAAAATTCACTTTGATTATGCTATACTAAATTTTACTTGCACACTGATATTTTTCGATTGAAAACTTTGATTGAATCGAGTGTGTTTTTGACAATGTTGTTCCTTAATTTTAGATATTATTATGAAAGAAAATAAATCTTCTTTAGTTGTTGCTATTAGCAGCCTGTTAATCGCTGGATTAGTATCCATCAATGCTTATGCGGCAGACCCTGTTCCAGTGACTGATGCTCCCGCTGCTACTTCAGCACCAGCAACGACTGATGTTGCTCCAGCTGCTGCTCCAGCAACCTCTTCGACTGACGCGGCTGCTGCTCCTTCCTCAACCTCGACTGATGCGGCTGCTGCTCCGACTACGGAGAAAAAAGCTCATAAAGCTCATAAAAGTCATCACAAAGCTAAGAAAAAAGTAGTTAAAGTTAAAAAAGCTAAGAAAAAATCAGTTAAAAAAGTATCTCACAAAAAATCTCATCACGCTAAAAAAGCAGCACCAGCCACTGACAGTTCAGCCGCTCCAGCAGCTCCAGCTTCTACCGAAGCAGCTCCAGCAGCTCCAGCTCCTGTCGAAGCCGCTCCAGCAGCACCTGCTCCTGTTCCAGCACAATAATTCTGCTGTTTAGCAATTGCCAATACGGTCTCTGGAATGCGTAACTATCGTATTCCAGAGCATCAGTGTTTTAAATCAACTTATTGATTTTTCAATTACTTACCACAAAGATTCACCCGTTTCTGGATTATACATTTCGTGAGTAATCGTGTGACGATTTTTTGTCAATTCGGCTAAACTGGGAGAATTGGTCATTGCGCGTTGAATCGCTAATTTCATTGCCTCATAATTAGTACGATAAATTTCTTTACGGTCTAATTTTGGGTTGGTAGCACATTCAGGTGCAATCCATAACATCGCAATAATACAAAGATTATCTACTTGATCCGCTGGAATTAACCCTTCATTTACGCTGTCTAGTACTGCGTCCGCGACTGCTGATTGAACCGGCCCACCCAGTAAATTAACATACGCATTACTTTTAATGGTTGATTTAGAAACCATCATCGTTGCGGGTCTAACTTGTTGATTACACGCCCGAATAGCAAACATACGAGTGTGTCCTATGGTTTGCCCCATCATGGTTGCAAAGGCATGACCGGCTGGTCCTTTCACATCACCAATTAAAATTTCTGGCATAGCGTCTTCGCCTTGACCATTGTTAGAAAAAACAGTGGCTTCTCCCGTTTTAAACCAAATCGGTTCTGACATTTTTAATAACTCCTAATAAAATCGACTAAGTTTTGTATTGTAAACGTAAGCTTATATAAACAGCAACTTTTAACAAAATTTAGCATAATCTGATAAAAGATTCATTTTACGCTTTCAACAAATGATTTAAAAATAAGTTATACGATTTATCGAATCAAAAAGTTGAGTTTTTTTAATAAAGATTCTGTTGCATTTAGTGATAGATTGTTATCTTTTATTGAATTTTGGTTAAAATATATTTTATTAATTATAGCGTTTTTAATTCAATATAATTCACTATAAGATTATTAAAATTTTTGCTTTAATTTAAAATTGCATTTTTTATTCGTTAAAAAGTGTGATAGCGAATTAAGTTGCTTAATTAAACATTTTCTTAGACAATACACCTCCACTTTTAGGTTCTTAAAGCTTAAGTTTTAACTTTAAGATTAAACGGGAAATCGGTGCGATTGTTTCAATGCCGATACTGCCCCCGCAACTGTAAATAAGTCAACAGTCTGATTTTTCTAATTATTTATGAAAAATCAATCGCTGAAATAATCATCATAATGCCACTGTGATTAACATGGGAAGGCGATGATTTAGGAAATTTTCCGCTTATCAGTCAGGAGACCGGCCTTCAAGTGATATTTCGGTACAGCGGCGGGCTGCATCACGAATCAGATCACTTCATTTTTTGCATTCGCCCAACAGTGTTCTTTTGTCCGCCGTTTTATGTATTCACCAAAATGTGCGGGCGGCACATAGATAGGAAAAAAAATGCAAAAAACATTATTAAGCATGATTATTTTAACCAGCTTACCCTCGATACTATTTGCTGATGAACCCGTAGCTGATTTATCAGAAGTCGTGGTGACTGCGACTCGTTCTGATATTCAACAAAATCAATTAGCAACCGCGACTACAGTTTTTACTCGGCAGCAAATCGAACAATTACAAGTTAAAACTTTACCTGATTTATTAAAAACCGCTACCGGTATTGATATGGCGCAAACTGGCGGTTATGGACAACCTATCAGTTTGTTTATGCGCGGGAATAATACCGATCACGTTTTGGTATTAGTCGATGGTATTAAAATAGGCTCAGTTTCCGCCGGCATTTCCCCTTTACAATTATTACCCATTGAACAAATTGAGCGCGTTGAAATTGTCCGTGGACCTCAATCGAGTTTATATGGCTCTGAAGCGATTGGTGGTGTGATTCAAATTTTTACTCGTAGCGGAAAAAAATTAGTTAATGATCAAACTGATATGCGAATTTCTGCCAGTGGCGGTTCGTATGATACTTACCAAGGAAGCGGTAGCATAAATGGCAAATGGCAGAATTCTTGGTATAGCTTAGGCGTGTCCGCGTTGACCAGTCAGGGATTTAGTGCGCAAACGTTGCCGGCAAATCCAGATCATGACGGCTATCATAATACCGCAGTTAATGCGCGTGTCGGACATCGATTTGGCAATGGTGCAGAAATAGAAGCTTTTTTAACGCATATTGAGGGTAATATTGAATTTGATGGTTTTAGCGAAAATAAAAGTCAATTTGTAGAGCAGGTGATTGGCTTTTCCGCAACAATGGAATTGATAAAAAATTGGCAATCGACGCTACGTTTTGGTCATAGCACGGATAATAATCACAACTATACGCCTCAAGGTCAATTTTCCAGTCATTTCGATAGTCATCGTTGGAATGTCAGTTGGATAAATCAATTTAAATTTAATGAAGATCAACAATTAATTATCGGCAGCGATGGTCGATTAGATGAAATTGATAGTTCTACTTTATATACGCAAAAATCTCGTTATGATATAGGTGTATTTGCCGAATTACATAGCCATTGGTTAGAGAATCATTTTACCAATTTATCAATTCGTTGGGATAATAATCAGGCTTTTGGCGATTATGTCACCGGTAATGTAGGCTGGCGTTATCAATGGCTTTATGGCATTAGTTTATTAGCCAATTTTGGAAATGCTTTTAAAGCTCCAGCATTTAATCAATTGTATTGGCCGAATAATGGATATGGCGGTGGGAATCCTGAGTTAAAAGCAGAACGATCGACCTCTTTTGAAGTGGGTTTAACCGGTGAATATGAATGGGGACGTTGGGAATTGCGTGCTTATCATACCGATATTGATCATTTAATTAATGGCTGGCCACCGGTTAATATTAATAAAGCTGAAATTGAAGGTATAGAATCGATGATCAATGCGAATTGGTTAGGATGGCATGGACAATTAAGCATGAATTTATTAAACCCTAAAGATCGAGCCACACAAACTCGATTAATTCGCCGCGTTAATAAAAGTTTATCTTTTGATTTATCACATCAATTTAATCAATTAGAATTCGGAATCGCGGTATTAGCCCAAGGGAATCGTCAAGATATTTATTATGATGATTATTATCAGCAACAATATAAAAAAATTGCCGGTTATGTCACAGTTGATTTGCGATCTAAATATTCTTTTGATAAACAGTGGTCAATCGCTGCGAAATTAAATAATTTATTCAATAAAGATTATCAAACTGTGAATAATTATAATATGGCAAACCGCAATTTCATGTTTACCGTAGAATATCGTTATTGATTCGCTTTATACAGAAAAAATCACCGTCTTTTTAAGGCGGTGAGCTGAATTCAATCGATAATTAAGCGGAAAGTTTTTAAAAATCCAATACAATAATTCTGCGTCCAACCGTTGCAATAAATTGTTCTTCTTCTAAACATTTTAAGGCTTTGCCAACGACCTCACGTGAGCATCCAACAATTCGTGCTAATTCTTGCCGACTGATTTTTAATTGAGTACCTTGTTCAGATTTAATCGCTTCAGGTTCTTGGCATAAATCTAATAAACTGCGGGCAATTCGACCTTTAGCATCCATAAAAGCTAAATCCCGAAAGTTCCGGCTGGTTGTTAATAATCTTTCTGCCATTTGTTCGCCTAACATTAATAAAATATCCGGCGCGTCATTCGGAATCATATTTTTTAAAACATGTCTAGCACGTTCATGGGTAATTCGCGCTAATTTACAATCGCAACGTGTAATCACATTCACAATCACCGTTTGTTCAATAGTCATATCCATAGGGTGAATCATATTGCTTTTAAATACGCCCAATTCGCCAATAAATTCTCCCTGTCCTAAATAAGCCAAGACTAATTTACGATTTTCATTTTCATTATGTGCTTCGACCACAACCGAGCCTTCAATAATATAATACAGCATCGTATTAATAGCCCCACTGTGAATTAAGGTACTTTTAGCTGGGTACTCTTTAATGCTACATAAACTTAAAAAATTATCGAGTGCTTGTTGGCGATGAAACACAAGGTGATGAGTCATTTTAAACGAAATAGATAATATAAATGTTAAAGGATTTTATTATGGCATAATTTGATTACGATTGACGGAATTTCAGAGTTAATTTTCAATTTAGACAAAACAGTTGAGAGGGAAATTCACAACGAAAACAACTGCCTTTTCCTAATTCGCTTTCAATATGTAATTGAGCTTGATGACGGACCAATACATGTTTCACAATTGCTAATCCTAATCCAGTACCATTTGATTTACGTTGACGTTTATTTTCTACGCGATAAAAACGTTCAGTGACTCGTGGCAAATCAATTGCACTAATGCCTTCGCCCTGATCAATCACACTTAAATATAATTGCTGATGTTGTTGATACCAATGAACTTTTACTAAAGTATTTTCGGGGGAATATTTTAACGCATTTACCACTAAATTGGTAAATGCACTGCGTAATTCTTGTTCATTTGCATAAATTTTTTGTCGCGTTTCAATAATTAATTCAATGCGCTGATTAACAAAAGCTAAATAATCACTTTCTTGACAAATTTGCGTTAATAAAGCTGCAACATCAACGCATTCACTTTTCTTTTCTTGAGTTTCTAGGCGAGATAATAATAATAAATCATCAATTAAATGTTGCATTCGATCGGTTTGTTGATACATTTGTGATAAAGAATCATGATATGTTTCTAAAGCCGGATCATCTGCGTCAGTTAAAGTTTCTAAATAGCCTTTTAATACGGTTAAAGGGGTTCTTAATTCATGTGAAACATTAGCGACAAAATCTTTACGCATTCTTTCCATTTGTTTAAATTGGGTAATATCTCTGGCTAATAGTAAGCGTAAACCTTTATCGTAAATCACGATTTTTATTTCTAAAATGATTTGATCATTTAACGGAGAGTTAATTAATAATTGACGAGTATAATCTTTATCTTTTAAAAATTGATTGAATTCAGGAAAACGAATTAAATTGAGAATCCGTTGACCTTTATCTGATTTTTTTAAGCCTAACATTTGTCTTGCCGCTGCATTTGACCAAGTAATTTCATCATTTGCATTTAACACTACAGTGGCATCAGGTAAGGCTTCAGTAGATTTATGAAATTGCTCAATTCGTTTGGCTAATTCTTTTTTACGCCGTTTTTCTATTTTTTTTAATCGAAATAAATGATAATAAATATCTTCCCAAATGCCTTTAGCCATAGGGGCTTTGCCTAACGCGCCGAATCTTAGCCATTCTTCTAATCGATTAGCATAGCGAATTTGACGAATTAATAACCCTAAAGTAATTAACCATAGCCATAATAAAAAATGACCTATTAAAGCAGATAAGCCAATCGCCACTAATAACCATTTTAGGGTTGATAGGATTTCAATTTTCCAAATCGTCCACATAATGATTACAAAGAAATAGAAAAACGATAACCAAATCCACGCACGGTTTGCACTAAATTATCTCGTCCATGTTCGACCAATATTTTGCGTAAACGACGAATATGTACATCAACCGTACGTTCTTCAATATAGACACTGCGTCCCCAGACTTGATCCAATAATTGCGTTCGGCTATAAACTTTATCCGGATGGCTCATAAAAAATTGCATTAAACGAAATTCAGTAGGACTTAATTCTAATAATTGATCGGCAATCGTTACGCGATGTTGTTCCATATCTAAAACCACATCGCCTAAAATAATTAATGCTGATTCATTTAATTTGCCACTACGACGTAATACGGCTTTAATTCGCGCAATTAATTCTTTAGGCGAAAAAGGTTTAACTAAATAATCATCAGCACCTATTTCCAAACCCAAAACGCGATCTTCTTCTTCTCCTCTGGCGGTTAATAAAATAAGGGGAATTTCTTTACAACTGTGATCACGTTTTAATCTTTTAGCCCATTCAATTCCGCTGATTCCCGGCAGCATCCAATCTAATACAATTAAGTCTGGTAAATAATCCGCTAATAAAGTTTGAGCTTTTTCAGCCGTCGATACGACGCTCACTTTAAAATGCGCTTGTTGTAAAATGATTTGCAGCATTTCACGAATTGCTTCTTCATCTTCTACCACCAAAATATCAGCTTTTGACATCATATTATATTCACTTGCTAAAAATAATGGACAGTGTAATGACTCAATAAGACGATTTAATGACAAACGTTAATTAATCAGAAAATGGATTCAAAATAAGGATGATTAGAAAGGTAAATAAATATCATCTTTAATTTCAACCATTAATTTTTTAATTTGATGTTGGATATTTTCCAAAGCTTGTTCATTATCAGCTTCAAAACGTACAACTAAAGTCGGTGTTGTATTAGAAGCGCGTACTAATCCCCAGCCTTCTTTAAATTCCACTCTTAATCCGTCAATATCAATAATAGTGGCATTAGGAAAATGCGCTTTTTTAATCATTTCCGCAATAAAGGTAAAATTTTCGCCTTCATCTAATTCTACGGTTAATTCCGGAGTATTAATACTATCTGGAAAATCAGCAAATATATCAGCACTGCTGCGCGAATCAGCGGCAATTATTTCTAATAATCGTGCCGCAGTATATAAAGCATCATCAAAACCAAACCATCGATCATTAAAAAAGATATGTCCTGACATTTCTCCAGCTAATGCAGCTCCGGTTTCTTTTAATTGCGCTTTAATTAAAGAATGACCCGTTTTCCACATTTGTGGAAATCCACCGGATTTACGAATTAAATCGCCTAAATGTCGACTGCATTTCACATCATAAATAATTCGCGCTCCGGGTTTAGCCGCTAAAACTTGTTTAGCATATAACATCATTTGTCGATCAGGCCAAATAATTTTTCCAGAAGAATCAACAACTCCCAATCGATCGCCATCGCCATCAAAAGCTAATCCCAAATCTGCTTGATGTTGTTTAACCGCGGCAATTAAATCGGTTAAATTTTCCGGTTTGCTTGGATCAGGATGATGATTAGGAAAATGACCATCAATTTGACAGTATAATTCAATCACTTCGCAATTTAAGGTTTTAATTAAAATAGGAGCTAATTCTCCAGCCACGCCATTTCCACAATCAATAACAATTTTTAATCGCCGATTTAACCGAATATCATCCGCAATCATGCCAATATATTCTTCAACATAATCGTGTTTATGCTCAACCATTCCCATCGTTTGAGTGACAAAATTTTCGGTTTCAATTCGTTGTTTAATTTGCTGAATTCGCTCGCCAGAAAGCGTTTCTCCTTGTAATACCATTTTTAATCCATTATATTCTGGTGGATTATGACTTCCAGTTAACATAATACCGCTTCGCCCTTCAATATGTTGTGCGACAAAATATAATACCGGCGTTGGCACCATTCCTAAATTTAAAATATTACGTCCAGTAGAAATAATGCCTTTCATTAAGACTTCAATTAATTCTGTGCCTGATAAACGACCGTCTCTGGCTACAACAATGGTTTTAATTCCTTTTTGTTCAGCTTCAGAGCCTAAGGCTAGACCAATTTCATAAACAATTTCTTTGGATAAGCCTTTTCCGACGATGCCACGAATATCGTAGGCTTTAAAAATATTTTCAGGTTTAATTTCAGAGTGCATATTCTTGACAGAAGGAGTAGATGATGAGTGGGATTTTGTCGGTTTTTTGACAGTCTTTACAGAATCTGTCGGTGGATGATCAGTGGTTTTATCAGGATTTATTTTAGCTTCAGATTTATTTTTGACTTTTAATTTATCAGCAACTGAATGAGCAACGGTATTTAAATTGACCACTGAATTTAATTTTTTTTTTTTGAAGGTTTTACTATTGGAGATTTAGTACCGGTTAATTCATCTAACAAACTAGAATCATCTACTAAATAATGATCAGTTAATTTTAATTCATCAGGTTCAGTATTATGTTGCGATTTTGCTTGTTTATTATCTAAAATGCGTTTAAATTGGGCAATTGTTGATAAAATGGGTTGCATTTCATTAAGTTGTACCGGATATTGCCCTAATTCTTTACCCGTCATTAAGTCTTTTACCGCTTCTAAAACTTTATTTTCATCTTTTTTCAATAAATTACTGGTATAGAAATAGCTGCCCAATAAACATAAACTAGCAATTCCAGCTAAACTTCCAACAATAATAAAAATTAAACTAATATTAGAAAACTCAAATGCGCTAGCAACGACATAATTTAATTGCCAAGGGCTATGTGCTAGTTGAATTTGTTGTTTTGGATCGGTTTGTAATCGATTATTTCCCGCAGTCATTAAAATAACCGAAGATTGTGATAGCTCAATAAAATGTTCACCAATAGCCGAATTAGCTAAAATATCTTGTAAAAAATCAAATTGAAAACTAGCTAATACGATGCCTAAAATTTGCTGGTCTGTTTTAATTAAAGCGGTCATTGCTAAATGTCGATTATTACCTTCACCTTGAATAATGGCTGGCTGTGGAGCGGATAAAGTATTTTTCACCATTTCTAAATCGGCATAGCCCATAAACGGGGTTATGGATTCATCCACATTATCTACGGTGGGCGGTAATAAACGCAGTTTCATAATATGCGGCAAAAATTTTTGCATTTGCTGCGCTTTTTGGGCAATTAAATCAGGATTTGCCGATTGCATAACCTGAATAACCTCATCATCAGTTGCCACTTGATTGACTAATTTTTCTAATAATTGCATTTGAGCCCCAACGTTATAAGCAATTCCAGTGACTAAAATTTTAGCGGCTTCTTGACGTTGTTTAGTAATATCTGACATTGATAAACCAAATACACTGATACCCGCTAACAATACCATGCCTGCAACTATCAAAGATAGGGTGGTAAAAATAAGCTTCATTTTGAAAATTCTCTCACTGTTAATGATTCACAATCACGATAATTACCGTAAATTCATAAGATTTAATTGACTTTAATAAATCACCAATTTAAATTAAACAATATTTTTATCTAATTGACGTTGATTCATTTGTTGTTTAATTAATTTTAATAATGCTTTAGCTAATTCTTTTTTATTCATCAGCGGAAAATGTTGTTCACCATTTTGCCAAAAAACATGTAACGCATTTTCTTCTTTATCAAAACCACCTTGTTCGCCACCTACCCAATTCGCGGCGATCATATCTAGGTTTTTTTGATACAATTTTTGTTTGGCAAAATTAATTAGGTCATGCGTTTCAGCAGCAAAACCAACCACAAAAGGTCGAATTGATAAACTAGCGACTTTAGCTAAAATATCTGGATTTCTTTTAAAAGTGATAGTCATCTCTGTCGTTTTGGTTTTTATTTTTTCAGAGTGCGATTGGATTGGCGCGTAATCCGCGACGGCCGCCGCACCAATATAGACATCATAATTCCAAACTCGCGCTATCACTGCTTGATACATTTGCTCTGCGGTTTCAACGGAAATCAGCTCCACCTGTTCAGGCGCAGTCAGTTGTACCGGCCCGCTGATTAAAGTCACTTTTGCACCGGCGGCAACAGCTGCTGAGGCAAGCGCGTAGCCCATTTTACCCGAACTGCGATTGGTTAAATAACGTACTGGGTCTAAAGATTCGCGCGTCGGTCCTGCGGTAATTAATAAATGTAAATCTTGTAAAAAATGCGCTTCTGGATCGCTAGAAGGCAACGGTTCAGCTAACAATCGCTGCATGATTTGATGCGGATCAGCCATGCGTCCCATTCCTATTTCTCCGCAAGCTAACTCTCCAGCTTCAGGATCAATAATGGTAAAGCCTTGATTTTTCAAACGTTGTATATTTTCTTGAGTGACAGATTTGTGCCACATAATCGAATTCATTGCGGGAGCAAGATAAATCGGACAACTTGCCGCTAAACAAACTGCGCTTACCAAATCGTCAGCGAAACCATAGCTTAATTGTGCCAAAGTATTTGCAGTAGCCGGAGCAACCAAAATTTTATCAGCCCAGCGGCTCAATTGGATATGTCCCATCGCTTGTTCTTCGGTGTTATCCAATAAATGGGTATAAACCGCTCGTGAAGAAAGAGCTTGAAAAGTTAAAGGAGCTATAAATTGCGTTGCAGATGCAGTCATTATCACTTGAATTTCAATAGCTTGCTGACGTAATAATCTCACCAACTCAGCAACTTTATAAGCGGCAATGCCACCACAAACCGCAATTAAAATTTTCACTGTAATTCAAACCTTGTTCTTAAAAATAAATTCATCCACTATTATGACAAGAATATTCTCATTCTTCTATATTTACGCTCATAAAAATGTTGATAAACAATTTAAAACTACAACAAACTCATTATCGATTCAAAATTATTTTCGTCGGTTTATTATTGAGTTATGGTTATACAATTCACGCGGATACTGAATCGGTTTTATCGCCATTTCCTAGCATAATATCCGAAAATAATTCAGAAATTGATTCTCATATTCAGGAAAATTCATTAGCCGCAGTGATTTATTTTAGCGGTAAAGTGAATAGTAAAAAAGCTGCTGATTTAATCAGTTGGGTGATTAAACAAGTCAATCAAGGTGTGCATGATTTTACTTTACAGATTAATAGCACTGGCGGAGATACTGATGCGGCAATTGCGGTTTATCAAAGTTTAAAATCATTACCGATTCGTTTAACCACCATTAATTTAGCCACCGTGCAATCTGCAGCAGCGATTATGTATTGTGCGGGTCAACAACGATATAGTTTACCGTATTCTTTTTTTATGTTACACGGTAATTCATTGACTTATACCAATAATATGTCAGCGAGTGTGATTCAATCATTTAATGAATTAAATCAAATTTATTTACAAAGTTTTATGCGTATTTTCAAAGAATGCAGCCATTTGGAAGACAATCAATTGCGCGATTATTTTTCGGTAACTACAACGCAATATTTTTCTTTTGATGAAGCCAAAAAAGTGGGTTTAGTGAATCAAACGCAATTCCCGCCGTTAAAAAAATGGCAATACAATTATAATATTAGCGATTAATTAACCCCCTAATCCCATTGCCATTAAATCGACTTGATAAGTGGGTGAATGTAATGCGCCGCCTACATTAATAAAAATAGGGCTAGATTTAATGCCTAATTTTTTATCTGAAGAATCTGGGGTAAGCAAAGCAACAATCCGATAATCAATGCGCTGTAAAATAAAATCAATTAAACCACTACCGTTTAATTTAACTTTTTTAGCAACCGCAAATAAATCATTATTGATCATCGTGCTATTAATTAATAAAGCATTTCCGCTAATACTAGAGAATAAATTATTTTCTGCTAAATTTTGTTGTTCAATGAGTAAATTATTCCCTAAAATAATTTTACCGTGACCAAAGAGTTTTTGTAAATTAAAACCGCGAATTAATGCATTTTGAATTAAAAAATTTAATTTACCATTCACCGATGTTTTCATTGCGGCTAAGGTTTGTCCGCGAGTTTCTAATTTTGCCGATAAATTTAATAAGCCTTGTACGGATAATTGAGTATCAATGGCTTTTAATAAATAAGCTAATTGAACATGTGATAATTGTTCATTGGCATAAAAAATCGGCGGTTGTTGATTAACATCCAATATCCATTTGCTATTATAAGCCCCTTGATATAATTTATTAATCATTTGTTGACTGCGTAATAAACCTTGTTTTGCATTCACATTAAATTGAATACCTTGCATGGTTAAATTATGAATTTTGAAATCTTCAATATGAATTTGTCCAGTAACATTTAATTGTTTTAATTTATCCATTGAATATAAAGGCTCAGAATTATTAACTTTTGCTTGTGGTTGATTTTCTTCTGAAGTTGGCGGTAAATAACGATCGATATTGAGTTTATCTAAAGCCAATTCAAAACGTAATTCTGGTGATTGCCAATGAGTTAATTGTATTTTTCCTTGAATAGAGGTTTCATCTAATTGCATATTTAACGCTTGAATCTGCGCCTGATCTTGATTCGCTAGTAATTGAAAATCCGTATTTAACCATTTTAGCGCGTTTTCATCTGCCATTTTGGGTAATTGAATTGCAAATTGAGCATATAACCAATGGGCAAAATCAAAATTAAATAAATGAATATGTGCGCGTATATTAAATGGAGCGAATAATAAACCTTTTAATTGTGCTGATAATTGAAATTGTTGTTGTCTAAATTGTAAATTAGGTAATTCAAATTGATGATGTTTTAAATCTAATTTAACGCCTGACAATATCGTAAATTGTAATCGATGCGGAGATAAAGCGGAATAATCAATATAAGTATTCAGTTTAAGTGATTTGAATTCAATTTGATCGGCGGTTTCATTTAAACGCAATTGACTATCCAGATCGACTGTTTGATTAAATTGTTTGGTAGGTTGTGAAAAATGAAAATGTAATTTTATAGGTAGCCATTGATTAAAACGTAATCGATTAATCTGTAAATTTAATTTGGATAATTGGATAATGTCCGCAGTTTTTTGTTGTTGATAATTGATTTCTGCTTGATCAATCCGAAAATTGGCAATTTCTAATAATTTTAACGGATTATTGGTTTGAGGACTGTTTTGCATTAAAGCCAATAAATCTGACCAATTAGTTAATCCTTCGGGATTTTCAATTAAATTTAATTGTAATTGTTGGATAATAATTTCACTGATTTCTAATTGATGTTGTGATAATAAAGTCCATAATTTGATTTTAATTTGACCATGATTTATTACCGCAAAAGGTTCATTGCCAAATCCTTGCGCATTACTTAAACGCATTTTGCCGGTGCTAAGACCTAACCAAGGAAATAAAGATAATTCCAAATCGCCATCAATATGTAAAACTCGACCGGTATTTTGCCGAACCCTTGTTTCAATTTCTGCTTTAAAATGATTGGGATCAACCGCCCACGGAACCACTATCACTGTCACCAAGCCGAATAAAACTGCGCTGGCAAGCAAAGTAAAAATGATTTTCACGGGTTTTTTCATCAGAAATCTCGGTGTTTTGGAAAAAAGACGACAATTATCATCAATTTGGCATATTATTGTTGTGTTATCGCAACGTTTACATCACAGTTTATTGAGTTATTGTAACGTGATTGATAACTAAATCAATGAATAATCTCTATTTTACTCGATTTTAGGAGGCAAAAAAAATGTTGTTTTTAGCCAAAGCTGCTGGGATTTTGGTACTGATTTGGTTTTATATGACAGCGAGAGAACATCAACAACCCGGGGTGAAATGGGCTATTATCGGTTTAATTGGTTATTGGCTAACGTGGTGGTTATCGGAACAGATGATAGTTGCAATACTACCGACCGCTATCACGCGAACAATGGTGATGGGATTTTTGGTTTTGCAAATTCCAGCCATTTGTGGAATGTTGAGTGCTTATTTTATTCGTAAAAAATTATTGACTGATATAGAAAAAAATTCTGATCAATCATAAAGTTGGATATAAAAAAAACGCTATAAGTTTTTTACAGCTTATAGCGTTTATGATCAATCTGGGTGGTAAAATCAATTACAGATTGGCAGCATTTTGGCTCAAATACTCCGCTACTCCCGCTGGAGTCGCATTCATACCTGCATCGCCTTTTTTCCAACCGGCTGGACAAACTTCTCCGTGTTCTTCAAAAAATTGCAACGCATCAACCATGCGCAATAATTCGTCGATATTTCGTCCTAAAGGCAAATCATTAACCACTTGATGACGCACTACGCCATTTTTATCGATTAAGAAACTGCCACGATAAGCAACGGCTGGAGCGGCTGCTTCAACGTCGTAGGCTTGGCAAATTCCATGATCTATATCTGCGGCTAAGGTATAGCGTACTGCACCGATACCGCCTGCCTCTATCGCCGTATTACGCCATGCATTATGGGTATAATGAGAATCGATAGAGACCGCTACCACTTCAACTCCGCGACGAGTGAATTCTTCTATGCGGTGATCTAAGGCGATTAATTCACTAGGACAAACGAAAGTAAAATCCAAAGGATAAAAAAATACAACTGCATATTTACCAGCAGTGGCTTGGGAAAAGCTAAAATCCCCTACAATATCACCATTGGCTAACACCGCAGGAACGGTAAAGTCAGGAGCTTGTTTGCCGACGAGTACGCTCATATATAAATCTCCAAAATATAAATGATAAACAAAGAGTTAGCTAAAAATTGTATACAAAACCACTATATCAGTGGACAAGATTATTCTACACTAAATTACTCGGTATTTGCGAACTTTTACATTAAGGCTACAATTTACAATAGATTTGATAATGTCACTTTCTCATATTGCTGAACCTGATCCATTGGGATGTCAGGTGCGAATTATGCATCAGGGGCGAAAAATCAGTCGCTATTTTTCCTATAGTTTATACGGAGGACGTGAACAAGCATTAAAGACCGCTATTGCGTGGCGAGATCTCAAATTGGCTTGGTTTAATAAACGATCTTTGCGGTTTTCTCATTTAGAAAAACGTCGTGCCAGCAGTGGAATTAATGGTATATCACGCGTTATTAAATGGGATCAACGTTGCCAAAAGCATTACCTATGTTATTTGGTTTTTTGGCAACAACAAAATCAACGGAAATTACGCAATTTTCAAGCCGGAAATGTAAATAAAATTGATGCTGATATGGATTTACATAGTTTTCGTAGCGCGCGTTTATTTCGGATTTGTTATGAATTTGCTTTAGAAGAACAATTAAACTTTCATTCCGAAGTTTTTAATGAATGGAAAACGCAACGTTTATATGATCAAAGCGATTTTTATTCACGGTGTTTTTCGAGTGATTGCAGAACGAAATAATTGATTATTACGCATTTGTCGTAAAATCCATTTTTGCCGTTTTAAAACATATCGTGAAGGATGTTGAGCTTGATAAATTAGTGGATTAGGTAGTGTTGCTGCTAATAAAGCGGCTTGCGAAACGGTTAATTGACGTGGACTAATGCTAAAATATTTATAACTAGCTTCATTAATCCCAAAAACATGATCGCCTAATTCAGCAATATTTAAATACATTTCCAAAATACGTTGTTTAGTCCAAAAAATTTCAATTAAAAAAGTAAACCAAGCTTCTATGCCTTTACGAATAAAACTTTTAGTTGGGGTTAAAAATAAGTTTTTGGCAACTTGTTGACTAATGGTACTGGCACCGCGTAGTTGTCCACCTTTTAAATAACGCTGAATTGCCATCTGAATAGCCGCTGTATCAAATCCGGAATGATTAAAAAAATGTTGATCTTCAGAAGCAATTACTGCGGCTGAAGCATTTAAAGAAATATTTGCATAATTAACCCAACTGTATCGAATAGGTATAAAATGTTGATGTTGAATTAAATCTTCACTATGTCGATATAACATAAACATGGAAGTGGGAGCGGGTAGCCAGCGTAATAAAACAACGCTTATTATTGAAATGATTATAAAGCCAAATAATAATTGATAACCTAATTGCCATAATCGACTAAACCACGATCGTTGATTATGATTAGAATTAGCTGTAGTCGTATTCATTATAATTTAATAAAATGTTTGATTATAGATAAAATTAAGATTTTGAAAGCGTAATATAGACCCTTAAAATAAAAGTTATTTCAAATTTTGGACAAATTTTATGTCAGCAGCTCATATTCATTCGACGACTCAGAGTCGTTTATTTTTATCGTTAATATTGACTATTGGCTTTGTCATTTTTGAAATCATTGCCGCTTATCGCAGTCACAGTTTAGCATTATTATCAGATGCCGGACATAATTTAACCGATGTTATTGCATTAGTGTTAACTTTATATGCGGTTTATTTAACCAGCAGACCGGCAAATGCGCGAAAAACATTTGGTTATCATCGAGTGGGTATTTTGGTTGCATTAATTAATTCTGTCAGTTTAATTGGAATTGCATTAGGGATTTTTTATCAAGCTTATCAACGCATATTACAACCACTAATTGTGGATGCACCGATATTAATAACCGTAGCGAGTATTGCATTTATTATTAATACATTAACCGCTTGGTTATTAATGCACGGCAGTGAACATGATTTAAATCTTCGCAGTGCTTTTTTACATTTATTAGCGGATGCATTATCAACTTTAGCAGCGATTATTGCCGGTGTCATTATTTATTGGACGGGTTTATCTTGGTTAGACTCAGTGGTTAGTATTATTATTGGTTTATTGATTATTTGGAATGCAATAGGGATTTTACAAGAAAGTATTAATATTTTATTAGAAAATACACCAACTGATATTGATAGTAGTAAAATTGTTCGGGATTTAATGAGTATTCATGGTGTTAAAGGTGTACACGATTTACATATTTGGAGTATTAGCCAACAAACTCGTTTATTAACTGCGCATATTGTGACTGAAGATATGAATATTAGTCAAAGCGCAGTTATTCAACAACAAATTCACCGGCAAATTCATCAGAATTATGGAATTAATCACAGCACGTTACAAATCGAATGTGTTAATTGTGAACCTAATTTATTATACTGTGATTTAGAATCGCATAAACCTGTTCATTGCCATCATGATTAATCAATAAATATTAAAATTGAGATTTCAAAAATAATCAATTTTTATGATCTGGTTTAATATAATTAAATCTGGGATCAGTGGGCGTACCTTCCAATATCGAAGGAAATTCAATCGTTGGATTCCAAAAAATAACCTGCTCTATTTTTTGTGCTAAAGCAAAATCCTTTTCGGTAATTCCATGAGCAGAATGAGTGACTAATTTAACAATTACAAAAGCATATGAAACGGTTAAATCTGGATGATGCCAAGCTACTTCTGCTAAATGTCCGATGGTATTAATAACCATTAATGTCGATTTCCAACCGCTGGTACGAATTTTACGGCGAATCCAGCCTTTTTCATAATACCAATGTGGCAATTCGGTGGCTAATCGTTGTTGAATTTCATTTTCAGAAAATACTTTTAATAAATTTGACATATGCTAAAACGCCTAAATTGAAAAAATGTTCATATTTTAATTGATGATGACTATCATTTAAAATAACCTATAAAGCCTAGCTTTACCAATAGTTAGAAACAAGGTACGATGTTACCTAAATTTTAATTTAACTTTTAATATTTAAACTAAACGGTTTAAGTGTGAAATAACTTTATTCACTTTTTGTCATAGACTGTAAAAATTAACCAATGAATATCTCTAATCCCTCGCCTTCCATTGCTGTAGAAGCTTTAGAAAATCAACGTATTGCCGAACAAATTAGTGTTGCTAAACTGAATAAGAAATGGGATGAAGTGATCGCCATTTTAAATCCATTGAAAAAAAGCCATTTAAAAAATTTATATCTGTATTTAGAATTAAGTATTGCTTATCGTAATAAACGAGATTTTGTAAATGCTATTCAAAGTTTAAAAACGGCTGAAATTCAGGGATTATCTAGTCCTTGGATTCATGATAATTATGCACGGATTTATTTTGAAAAGAAATTATATCGCAAAGCCATGCGAGAATGTCATATTGCGTTACATTTGACCGAAAATGAAGTAGAACGGCAAATGATTAGTGAATTATTTGAAATTTGTAAAAAACATTTTTTAATTGAAAAATCTAAACAAAAGTCGGAATTTTCGGATTTGGATTTAGTAGATGCAAGTGAATTATTTGATGAAGAATATTATTTAACGCAAAATAAAGATTTAGATGTTACGGTTGTTAATGCACTGGAACATTATATTGTATTTGGTTGGAAAGAAGGACGTAATCCTAATCCTTATTTTTCTTCTGATTGGTATGCAAAACGATATAATATTCTCAAAGGGCAAAATCCATTATTACATTATATTAATAGCGGCTGGTCATCTTTATTTGATACCTCACCTAATTTTTGTACCCGAAAATATTTTGAAACTTATAAAGAAAAAGTTCTCAATTTTGGCGAACCTTTAGCGCATTTTTTAATGATAGGAAAACGTTTGGGATATTCTGCATTTAAAGCGGATTTTGAGCATGGAGAAGTTCAATTAGCCAATCCTAAAGCAGAAAGTCCAACGCCTACGGAATTACAATTATATGCAGAATTTAAAGGCAAAGCTAAATATAGTGGTGATTCGGTTAATTATCATCCCAATAAACTGAATATTCATTGGATTATTCCTGATTTTACCGCTGGTTCTGGCGGACATATGACGATTTTTCGTTTCGTAAATTATTTAGAACAATTTGGGCATCAAAATACGATTTGGATTACCAGTAATCATTTAAATAGCACTGAAGATTCGGCATACGATAATATTATTCGCCATTTTCAATTTATTTCAGCAACCGTTAAGCAATTTTCTAATGAGTTTTATGGCGTAGAGGGCGATGCAGTAATTGCAACCGGATGGAATACGGTTTGGGGCGCATTAAGTGGGCATAAAATCAAACGTTGTTTTTATTTAGTTCAAGATTATGAACCGGCTTTTTATCCAGCAGGAGCGCGTTCTTTAATTGCAGAAGAAACTTATAGACAGGATTTAGATTGTATTTGTGCTAGTCCTTGGTTAGCACAATTAATGACTAATCAATATCAGCGTTGGGCAGAATTCTTTTATTTATCATATGATCGTCAAGATTATTATCCACCCACTGAAACGATTTCGCATTCACAACGATTAGAAATTGCCGCTTATTATCGACCATTTACCGATAGACGCGCTGTTGAATTATTAATTATGGGGTTAGAACAATTAGCGCATCGCGGTGTTTCTTTTCGAGTTCATTTCTTTGGCAATCATAAACCCATTCAGTTTGAAGCTCCCTTTGAATATGTTGCTCATGGCGTTTTATCTGCGGAAAAATTAGGCGAATTATATCGTCATTGTCGAGTAGGAATAAGTTTTTCGGTAACCAATTATTCCTTAATTCCTCAAGAAATGATGGCTTGTGGATTACCGGTGGTGGAATTAAATACTGATTGTTGTCGCGCGGTATTTCCTACTGAAGTGATTTCTTTAGCGAATTTACATCCGCAATCGATTGCTGATAAAATTTGGCATTTGTATTCTGATACCGAATTTGCCGAAAAACAAATCCAAGCTGCTTATCAATGGATTGCTCAATTTAGTTGGGAATCAGCCGCTCGTATTGTTGAAAAAACGATTATTCAACGATTAAATGATCATGGCTTTAAACCGATAGAGAATTCGGCAATTTACATCAATGATATTCCCGAAGTATCGGTTATTATCCCGACTTATAATGGCGGTGAATTATTTAAAAAAGTATTAGATCGTGTATTACAGCAAAAAGCCCCTTGGAAATATGAAATCCTTGTAATTGATTCATCTTCTACCGATGGTAGTGCTGAATATTCATTATCTCATCCACAAATCGTAACGCATATTATTCCTAAAGCTGAATTTCAACATGGGAAAACTCGAAATTTAGGAGTGGAATTAGCTCGAGGTCAATATGTTGCTTTTATTACTCAAGATGCGCTACCCGTTTCTGAATATTGGTTATATTATTTAATAACGGCTTTAAAAAAATATCCTAAAGCTGCCGGCGTATTTGGTAAACATTTACCTTGGTCAGATGCGTCGCCTTTTATGAAACGTGATTTAGTCAATCATTTTAAAGGATTTGATCAACAAAAAATTTGTGTATCGCGTTTTACCGATGTTAAATTATATGAAAAAGCGGATGAAGGTTGGCTTTCTTTTTTACGCTTTTATAGCGATAATAATTCAGCTTTACGCAAACAAATATGGCAATCAATTCCCTATCCAGAAATTGAATTCGGTGAAGATCAAGCATGGGCTAAAAAAATTATTGCCGCTGGTTATGATAAAGTTTATAGTCCACATGGTTTAGTTTATCATTCACATAATTATGATGAAGAAAGTCAATTTTATCGCGCATATGAAGAATTTACTTTTTTCAAAAATGAATTCGGTTTAATGTTAGAAAAAGTCAATCGTGAAGTGATGTTAACCGAATTACAAGCTTTAAATACCCGCGATGTTTTATATGCTAATACGCATTTAATTAATGAAGCTGAATTGGAAAAACAATTAAAAGTTAATCGAGGTTATATTTTAGGTAAATTTGCGGTTTATATTGGCGATCGTTATGGCTCTTTAACGCAAAAACGAGAATTATTAGAACATTTAATTGCTGATTAATTATGAAAGACAAATTAGCTAATGACGAGTTTTTACATTTTATTCATATTACCAAAACGGCTGGAGGTTCTTTAATTCAGTCATTAATTAATGCTCCTAGTTTAGCGGATAAAATTGTTCATGCAAATAATCGAATTTTGCGCGATTTAGATGAATCTATTTATCAAAATAAACGAATATTATTTGGGCATTTTCCTTTTGGTATTCATACGATTACGCAGAAATCGGCAAATTATGCAGCGTTTTTTCGCCATCCAATTACTCGAGTGATTTCGCATTATCATCAGTTATATCAAGTTGATCAGGGCTATATTGGCAGGCGAATTCGTGCAGAAGGGCAAAATATTAATGAGTATTTTCAAACTCAACATTATATTCATGATGAGTTTATGGATTTTTATATGAAAAATCTATTGGATGATTTAATTATTCCCGAAACGCGAGAAACGGGTATGAGTTTTTTTGATAAATGCCAATTATCTAGAGAAACTGGTATTGAATTAGCATTACAACGTTTACATCAATTGCGCTTTATTGGTATTCAAGAATTTTATGAATTATCTATGATTTATTTAGCAGAATTTTTGCAAATTCCGTTTATTGAATTTGAGGTAAAACGCAGTTCTGATTATGCCAAACGAGTGAATGCGACGGTTTGGGAATTAAAAGATATTGAACCGAAAACTTTAGAAATTATTAAACAAAAAAATCAAATTGATTGTTTATTATACGAAGAAGCTTTAAAATTATTTTTTACCCGTTATCGTTAATTTTAAATTCAAATTGTTCTTTTTTATAGGGATAAAAAACCATGCGTTATATAGACAGTGTTACTCATGAATTTCGTGAAATCGGTGAAATTGATGAATTGAATTTTTGGCGGACTTTTGTACAAAGCGAACGATTTGAACAAGGTTGGTTAATGGCTAAACCTAATCCAGAATTACAATTAGAAATTTTATTATTTTTACGCGGATTAGCCGCACATTTTCAAAGTGAACAACGTTATTTAAAAGTATTAGATATTGGTTCAGGCCCTGTTTCTATTTTATCCAATGGATTTGAAGAATTAGCAGTAGAATTATTTGCTGCCGATCCGTTAGCGGATCATTATAATCAATTATGGCAACATGAATTGAAAGCTAAAGTTTGTACCCCAATTGCGTGTGAAGCTGAAAATTTATTAGCTCGATTTGGAACTTGTGCTTTTGATGTAACGCATGTTCGTAATGCAATTGATCATTGTATTCATCCATTAGAAGCGGCGGATCAAATGCGTTTAATAACCAAATCTGGCGGATTTATAATTATTCATGGTGCTGAAAACGAAGCCGATAGAGAAAATTGGACTGGATTTCATCAATGGAATTTAGCGGTGCGACACAATGATTTAATTATTTCAGGTAAAAAAAATATTCGTTATTCTTTTCGTAAAGAATTTGCGAATACATTAAAAATTATGCGTTGTTATGTTTATCCATTAGGCAACGTTAATTGGTGCGGTGTTATTGCCCAAGTATTGTGATAAAAATAGCTAATTAATTTAAACAATTTGAGGATAAATTAAAAAATGATGTCTTTTGAGGAATTGTACAATATTAAAAATCATTTGGTCATGGTTGATCAAATTTTTAATTTAAATTCACAAAATTTTATTGTACGAGGCTGGTTTCATCCGAATGCTTATATTGATACGCAATTAGGTTTTCGATTTGATCAAAATAACCATTTTTATTTTCCCATAAAAATAGTTCGTTATCCCCGTCGTGATATTCAAGATGTTTTAGATACCCAAGCTGAACCTTTGGGATTTATTATGGCATTGCAATGTTTCGATCAAGGACGACATTTGTCTTTAGATTGGTTAATCGATGAACAAAAAATTGAATTAAAAACGTGGTTATTTCCTGAAGAAATGGCACCATTATCTCAATTGCAAGCTTTAGCTGAAATTGAGAAAAAACCTTTTACTGAAGCGTTAATGAAATTAAGTTTAGATAGCTTAATTGATCATTCCGCATTATCGTGGTTATTCGATAAAATGCCCAAAAAATCGGCAATTTTACCTAAAGATTGTCAGCAAGCGTTTAATCAATTAGCTAATCCGAATTTACAGCCAAATATTGAAGAACACTCAGTTAAATTAATCGCTTATTATTTGCCACAATTTCATCCTATTTTAGAAAATGATGAATGGTGGGGAACGGGATTTACCGAATGGACAAATGTGACTCAAGCCATTCCTTATTTCAAAGATCATTATCAACCACATATTCCGAGTGAATTGGGTTATTATGATTTGCGTTTACCCGAAATTCGTGCAGCTCAAGCAAAATTAGCGCGTGAATATGGCATTTATGGTTTTTGTTATTATTATTATTGGTTTTCAGGTCGGCGTTTATTAGAAAGACCCTTACAAGAAGTTTTTGAATCTGGACAACCGGATTTTCCTTTTTGTATTTGTTGGGCTAATGAAAATTGGTCGCGGCGGTGGGATGGATCTGAACAAGATATTTTAGTTTCTCAAGTACATAATTCTCAAACTGATGAAGCTTTTATTTATGACGTAATTCCTTTATTTAAAGATCCGCGTTATATTAAAATTCAGGGCGCGCCTTTATTAATTATTTATCGTATTTCTTTAATGCCGAATCCAAAACAAACGGCACAATTATGGCGAGATATTTGCGCAGCTCATGGAATTGATAATATCCATTTATGTATGGCTGAAAGTTTTGGTTTATCGGAACCTCGTCAATATGGATTTGATTCTGCGGTGCAATTTCCTCCGCATGGAATGGTGGCAAATTTAGAAAATGATTTTATTGAAGATTTAGCTGAAGGATATACTGGTAATATTTATGATATTCGTAAAGTGATTCAATATGAATTAGGAAGAGAAGCTCCAGTTTATAAACGTTTCCCGGGAGTAATGACTGCTTGGGATAATACAGCGCGTAAGAAAAAAGCTGGTAATGTATTTATTAATTCAAATCCCGAAGCATATGAATTGTGGTTACGCGCTGCTATTGATCAAGCCAAACAACGTTTACCTAAAGAAGAACAATTTGTTTTTATTAATGCTTGGAATGAATGGGCGGAAGGAACGCATTTAGAGCCAGATAAAAAATATGGGCGAGCTTATTTAGAAGCGACTAAGCGAGCTTTAATTGGTCAATCTGATTGGTCATTATTATTAGATTATGCAGAACAACAACCGATTTTAGCGGATGAAATTAAACAAAACTTTTTAACCGATATTCGTTTTGCTTTAGAAAGATTAACTCAAGTCAATCAGCATTTATTAAGCATTATGGGTAATCATGGTATGCCTAAATTTTGGTCAAAAATGAAAAAAGGATTACCTAATGGATGGTTAGATTTAAAATGGATAGAAGCTGGTCAAAGTAATGTAGAATTTTTGAATCATTATTCTAAAGTGTATAATCAACGAATTCCAATAGAGGCGAGTCAAAAATTATGGTTATGTGGTTGGATTTATTACGAAGAACAGCAACCGCCTAAACGAGAAACGCCGACCTATTTAATTTTGGAAGATATATATAGTCAGGTTACTTATTTTGCATTGATATTACAACGTTATGAGCGACAGGATTTAGTCGATTCTTTTCGTAGTAAAAATGCGTTATTTTCTGGATTGCGATCATTATTTGATATTAGCCATGTGGCTAATGGTTGTTATCGAATGGGAATGGCTTGTATTGATATTGCTTATCGCCAAGATAAACGAGTGTTAATGATTCCATTAAAGGTGGAGATTGAAATTGGATAAAGCAGAAATGAATGATTTAGTTTCGGTAATTATCCCCGCATATAATCATCAGCATTATATAGAATTAGCTTTAGATTCAATTTATAAACAAACATATGAAAAAATTGAATTAATTGTTTTAGATGATTGTTCGCAAGATCAAACTTTAAGAACAGTGCAACAATGGGTAAATAATTATCAAGCGCGAAATCGATTTGTTCGATTAATTATTGAAAGAAATTTGCGCAATTATGGCGCGTATCAAACAATTAATCGCGGTTTGCAATTAGCTCAAGGGCAATGGCTAACTATATTAAATTCTGATGATTATTATGCGCATCATCGAATTGAAATTTTATTGCAACACGCGAAAGAATATCAAGCGGATTGGTTGTTTTCTGCGGTAAAAGTGATTGACGAAATAGGGCAAGCCTCTCATTCAGAATTAGCAATTGAATTAGAGGCTTGTGTTGATTATGCAAGTCTTTATCCTAATGTTAGTTTTGCTTTATTAAAAAAGAATATTGCGATTACAACGGGTAATTTATTTTTCTCTCGAAAACTTTATCAACAATTATTAAAATCAGCGACAAATCTATTATTAACACCTTTTCGCAATTTACGTTATTGCCATGATTGGGATTTTGCTTTACAAGCTTGTTTAATTGCCGAGCCGATGTTGGTAGAAACGCCTTTATATTATTATCGAATTCATCATCATAATTCGTTTGCTAAATTGAAAGTAGAACAATATTTAGAAACACAAATGGTTTATTGGCATTATTTTACAGCGTGTAATGCTGGATATAATCAAAATATCTACGCGCCCAATTTTCAAAATTGGCCAGAATTTTTTGATCAATGGTCAAAACAAGATGATGTATTAGCAGGGGCTTTATTTTTAACTGGACAATATCCAATTAAATACGACCGATTAGCCCAATCTATTAACTATGCGATAAATTAAAAATAAAAATTTATGATGAAAAAAGCAATTATTCATATTGGTGGACATAAAACTGGGACGACCTCAATTCAAAAAAATTTGTTAGATAATGCTGAATTGTTAAACAAACAGGGAATTAATTATCCAAAAGAATTGTTAATAGAGCCTGAGCATTTATTTGGTCAACATAGTATTCCTTGGTATTTAATTAATAAACAATTTAAATTAGGCAAAAAAATGTCTTTTCAAGCTGAAGAAATTATAGATTTTTTTCAGCAAGTACAAAATCAGCAACAGGATGTATTGTTATCTTCTGAAGAATTTATTTGGCTAGAATCTGAGCATATTCTCCGCTTAAAAGAATTATTACCCGATTTTGAATTCTATATCATTTTGTACGTTCGCAGACAAGATGAAGCAGCTCCAGCTTTATATCAAACTCATGTTATTTACAGTGGAATTATCGAGCTATTTGAAACATGGATGGAAAATAAATGGCATGGTTTTGATTATTTCAGCATTATTAATCGTTGGATAGAAAAAATCCAAGCTAAAGTTATTGTTCGCTCATATGAAAAATCTCAATTGATTGAACAAGATGTAGTTAAAGATTTTGAATTTATTTTAAATCAAATAACTAATAAGATGATTAAATTGAATTATGGAAAAATTAAATTTAATCAAACAATAGCTGCGAGCGTTACTGGGTTAATTCGTTATTATAATACGCAACCTAGCAAAACAAAAATGTTGCCTGCTTTATTGGAATTAGGAAAAGAATTACAAAAATTATCGCCTAAGCAAAAAGATTTTGATTTAATTGCGCCTTCAATACAAAAAAAGATATTAGAACAATTTTCTGAAAGCAATTTGGCTTTATCTCAACAGTATTTGGGAATTGAAAAATTATGGTTTGATTCAGATATTATTATTGATGATAAAGAATGGCAAAATAATCATTTTATGAATGGTGGGCATTTATTAGCTTTAATTAACCATTGTTTAGAAGCTATAAATATTTTAAAACAAAATAATCTTCGATTAGAATCAGAAATTAAAAACGTTACAAAAAAGAATATTGTTTATAAAGATTTACAGTCGCAAGCAAAAAAATTAAATGTTGATAATTGGATAAATGTAGTTGCAGAATCGACCGAGCAAGATAGGTATTTAGCAGATGTCGCTTTACCTTCTGTACCTCCGCCAAGTAAACAAGCTATTTTTCATGGAACTTCAGGAAAAGTAGCTATTAAATCAGCGGTTTTGGTTTATAAATATGTATTGAACGTTTGTCAGCGTTATCAAGTTACGCCTATAGAAACTTTATTGGATTTTGGTTGTGGTTGGGGACGATTTACTCGATTATTTGTGCGTGATGTAGAAACAACGGGATTGTTTGGTATTGATCCGTGGACTGAGGCAATTCAAATGTGCCGACAACATATGCCATATGCCAGTTTTATTCAATCTGCTTTAGAACCGCCTTTAATTTTTCAAGATAATTTTTTTCAAGTTGTATTTGCCAATTCGGTATTTTCTCATTTAAGTGAAGCGAGTGCTTTAGCTTGGATTCAAGAAATTGGGCGAATTTTACGTCCGGGTGGATTATTAATTGCTACTACGCATCCAAGAAATTTTTTGATTGTCGTACAAGAAATAAAACAAGGAATTCGTAAAGTTGAATCAGACTGGCATCAATTACTCGAAAAATCAGCAATTGATATTGATCAAGCATTATGTGAATTAGATCAGGGACAATTTATTCATATTGTTACCGGACAAAATAACGGTCTTTATGGCGACAGTTGCGTACCTAAAGCTTATATCGAGCGAGTTTGGGGAGAACATTTAGAATTACTCGAATTTATTGATGATCAAACACAATTCCCTCAAGCAACATTTGTTCTGCGAAAAAGATTTAATTAACGCTAAATTTTTTCTAACTTCATAAATTTTTCATTAAGCAATTATGTTATTAATTCCCGCAATTGATTTAAAAGAAGGTAAATGTGTACGATTACGTCAAGGTCGTATGGAAGACAATACGGTTTTTTCTGATGATCCGGTTGCAATGGCAGAACGCTGGATTACCGCTGGCGCGAAACGTTTACATCTCGTTGATTTAGATGGAGCTTTTGCTGGAAAACCGCGAAATGCCGAAGTGGTTCATGCGATTGTCGAAGCCTATCCACAAATTTCAGTACAAATTGGTGGGGGAATTCGAGATATGGAAACGATTGAAGCCTATTTAAATGCTGGAGTTCAATATGTCATTATTGGAACTAAAGCTGTTAGCGAACCGCATTTTGTCAAAGATATGGCGATTGAATTTCCGGGACACATTATTGTCGGATTAGATGCAAAAAATGGGAAAGTCGCTATCGATGGCTGGTCAAAACTTTCTCATCACGATGTGATTGATTTAGCACAACATTTTGCAGATGATGGAGTCGAAGCGATTATTTATACTGATATTTCGCGTGACGGTATGATGCAAGGCGTGAATGTTGACGCAACAGCTCGTTTAGCACGTTCAATCAATATTCCGGTAATTGCTTCTGGAGGAATTACCAATTTGAATGATATTTACGCTTTGTGTGCGGTGGCGCATGAGGGCATTATGGGCGCGATTACCGGGCGGGCGATTTATGAAGGGACGTTGGATTTTGCGGAGGCTGAGAAAATTGCAGAGTCTTATTCATGAAAAATCCCACTGAAATCAAACTGTTAGCTTATGAGCGATTAGAAGAAGCTGAAATTCTATGCAATGCAGGTAAATACGATGGTGCATTTTATTTAGCCGGTTACAGCGTTGAATTAATGTTGAAAGCCAAAATTTGTGAGCATTGGGGTATTTATAATTTATTCGATTCACAATGTGATATTGCAAAAATTGAATATATTAGAAAAGCCGTACAAATTCATGACATTAGATTGCTTTTTATTTTCGCTGGATTAAGAATGAAATTGCAGGAAGCTTTATTTTTAGGAAATAGAGAATTAATGGAGCTTTATGGCTATTTGATTGCGGGAACAGGTAAACATGAAAATTGTTTATGGAGTGAGCAAGTACGTTATCAAGCAATTGGGTCAAAAAAGCCAAAAGAAGTGATTAGGCTGATTGAGTTATTACAAAGCGAGCGAGGATTATTAAAATGGATAGAACAGAGTTAATTGAGCAATTGAAAGAATTTAGACAAGCCTGTTTTGATATAGGTTGCATTAATAGTGATAATAAGGATGCGCTTGAGCTTGAAGAGGCTTATCCAGGTGTTGAGCCTGTTTCTTATATTATTGATGTCACCGTTAAACAGGAATGGTTAGATAAAGAACATCCTATCAGTGCTTTGAAAGAATTAATTGACTTGTTCTATGAAAAAGTTGATGGCGAAATCCGCAAAAATATTCTAACAATTAAAATTTGCGAAACCGATAAAAGCATTTACATTAAAAATCTTGCCCATTAAAAAAGTAACATGAGCCTAGCCAAACGTATTATTCCCTGTTTAGATGTTGATAATGGTCGCGTTGTGAAAGGCGTGCAGTTTGTTGACATCCGCGATGCCGGTGATCCGGTGGAAATCGCCCGCCGTTATGACCAAGAAGGGGCGGACGAAATCACCTTTTTAGATATTACCGCCACTCACCATGAGCGCGATACGATGGTTCACGTTGTGGAACAAGTCGCCAGTGAAGTGTTTATTCCATTGACGGTCGGTGGCGGGATTCGCACTTTAGATGATATTCGCACGATGCTCAATGCAGGTGCGGATAAAGTCGGTATTAATAGCGCGGCAGTGTTTCGACCGGAATTTGTCAAAGAAGCCGCCGAGCGGTTTGGTTCGCAATGTATCGTGGTGGCGATTGATGCAAAAAAAGTTAGTCAAAATCACCAACCGAATCGCTGGGAAATTTTCACTCATGGTGGACGCAAACCTACTGGTATTGATGCAGTCGCGTGGGCGATTAAAATGGTCGAATTCGGCGCGGGCGAAATTCTGTTGACCAGCATGGATAAAGATGGCACGAAAAGCGGTTTTAATTTGCCATTGACTCGTGCGGTGAGTGAAGCGGTTTCTGTGCCGGTGATTGCCTCCGGTGGCGTAGGAACACTCGACCATTTAGCCGATGGGATTTTGGAAGGTAAAGCGGATGCGGTATTAGCGGCAAGCATTTTTCATTTTGGGGAATATACGGTTCAACAAGCGAAAGAATATATGCGTTCACGGGGAATTGAGGTACGATTATGAGTAAACAAGATTTTGATGATTTTATTAATCAAGCAACTAAAAATCAAAATAATGAATCAATTATTGATTGGAATACAATTCGTGACGAATGGTTAAAACGTCTCACTGAGTTTTATGCGTTAATAGAATCCTTTTTGGCTGAATATAAAAAAGATGGAAAACTAGATTATCAATTTTCAAAAAAAGATATTTTTGAGGAATATATTGGCAATTATTCTGTTGATGTGATGGATATTAAATTAGGCGAACATCGAGTTAGATTAGAACCTATCGGTACAAATCTTATTGGAGCGCACGGACGAGTTGATTTAATAGGGGTTAATGGCAAAGTTAAAATTGGTTTAGTGAATAAAGATTTTAATGGGCCAAAAATAACAACAACTGTTACAGTTGAAGGAATGTCGAAACCAATAAATCAGCAACCTAAAGAGATTAAAAAAACTGAACTTGCATGGAAAATAGTAACACCGCCGCCAAAAATAAAATACATCGATTTAAATCAGGATGTATTTTTGGATGCTTTATTAGAGGTTATCGGTGGCTAAAAATCAGCTACTTGCCAAGCCTTTAACACTTGAAGAAATCGCACTTTATTATAAAGACTGCGAATCTTCTTTAAGGCTTTATTTTTCATCTAGTAGTCCTTCATTTGAACAACGGTTTATAAGTTATACTTTTGAAGAAATATCTGTTGAATTAGATGAAAGAATTTCTGAATTAGGTCATTCTACTTCTCTTTCTTTACTAGCTGCACTGGAAGCAGTCTTTAGAATAGATTACAAAGAGCGTGTTGAGAAAAGAAAAAAGGATTGTTTATCTAAAGCTTTAAGAATGATACATCAAACTAAAGCATTAAAAGCCTCTTTAGAAGAGGATATATTTAATGCTTGGTTAGAAAATACAGACGTTAAACCGAAATTAATTGAAGATTTAAAAGGGGCTTTTAAATATCGTCATTGGTTAGCACATGGACGATATTGGACTCCTAAAATGGGAAGACCCGATTATGAATATTCAGAAATTTATCAGCTAACTGAATCTATTTTTAGTAGCTTTCCATTTGAAGGTATTTAAAAATGGCTTATTCTGGTTTCAAGTTAAAAGAATTAAAACAAAAATTCCAATTAGAAGAAAAAGGCATTCGCTTATTTACCCAAATTAATCCTATTGAACCGAGCGATTGGTTAAAGCAAACATTAAAATTGGGATTAAAAATGCCGTTATTATCGGAAAAAGCCTGTTCCGAGCGTATTGTTTCACCAATATTGTTTGAATGTTGGGAACAAAATCACGAAACATTTGGTATTTATTCGGGAATTAATTTAGAAGCCGATAGTGAAAATGGGCTAAATGGCGAATGTGATTTTATTATTGCCGCGCGTGCTGATACTTATACGGTGGAATCGCCGATTTTTATGCTCATTGAGGCAAAAGATAACGATATAAAACAAGGACTTCCGCAATGTGTAGCCCAAATGTTGGGAGCGCGGTTTTATAATCAAAAAGACGGTAAAGATATTCCGGTGATTTATGGTTGTGTTACCACTGGTGATGATTGGCAGTTTTTAAAATTGCAAGATAATACGATTTATATTGATATTGAGCGTTATTATTTGGATAACGTACCTCAATTATTGGGGATTTTACAAAGGATTGTGGATTTTTATAAATAGAAACTATTTGATTTAATCTCAAAATATAAAATGAAATCTATTTTTAAAGGGCGATATACAGCAAAAATTGAAGGTGATTTTGTTATTTTCGCGGTTGGAATGCAAATTAATCGTGGATGGAAAATACATCGTTGGTTGCCTATTTTTATTTCCATATTTCGGATGATTCGTGATTTGAAACTCAAACCGCAAAGTGGGTTTCTTCATGCCGAATATTATTTATCTGTGGGTGGCGCAATGACGCTACAATATTGGCGAACTACGCAGGATTTAGAAAATTTTGCCCATGATAAAAATCACAAACATTTATTAATTTGGAAAAAATATAATCAAGATATTGTTGAAAATGGTGATGTCGGTATTTGGCACGAAACCTATTTAATTTCTGCTCATCAATTTGAAACAATTTACATTAATATGCCGAAAAAAGGATTGGGATTAGCGGGTCATCATATTCCAATCACGGCGAATACTGAGACCGCTAGGCAACGGCTATCTGAAAAATAAAGGTGAAATAAAATGAACACCGCCGAATTAATTTATCAAGAAAGCAAAGCCAACAGCATTATGATAGAGAATTAAAGTAAGATTATGAAAATGAATATTTCCTGAGTTATGATTTTTAATGAATTAGATTATTTTTCGCACCAATTTCCTGAACCGCAATATTTAGGTGCAAAATATAATTTATTGAGCTGGATAATTAAATATATTCCTAAAAAAATCAATACGGTTATTGATGCTTTTTCAGGAACTCAATCTGTTGCTTTTTTATTTAAACAACTAGGTTATCAAGTTTTAAGCAATGATTTTTTGTCGTTCAATCATCAAATCGGATTATCTTTGATTGAAAATAACAATCAAGTTTTAACAAAAGAGGATATAAATTTTTTATTTTCACAGAGTCAAAATAAAAGTCAATATACTTTGATTGAAGATATTTATACGGACTTATTTTTTGAACGAGAACAGGCTATTTTTTTAGACAATTTTAGAGCCAATGTAGATAATTTAGATAATCTTTATAAAAAATCTTTAGCTCTTACTTTAATAAATAGAAGTTTGCAGCGTAAAATAACAATGGGGCATTTTGCCCATACTCAAGCTCTAATTTATGCGAATAATGAAGAGCGAATTAAACGCAATCCTAATTTAGCCCGTCCCATTCAAACGATTTTTATGGATTTTCTGGCAGATTATAATCAAGCTGTTTTTGACAATCAGCAAGAAAATAAAAGCTTTTCAAAAAATATTTTAGATTTATTGCCTGAATTATTAAAAAAACAAGCTATAGATTTAATCTATCTTGACCCACCGTATTGTGATAGTCATGCCGATTATCAAAGTTTTTACCATCTAACAGAAACTTATACCGAATATTGGCAAAATAAACAATTTGTTAATACAATTAAGCGTTATGAGCCTCAGAAATTAAGTGGCTTTGATAAAAAAAGAGATATTATTCAATCTTTAGAAACATTATTTGAACAAGCACAAGAAATACCTTACTGGCTAATGAGTTATAACAATCGTAGTTATCCCGAAATTTCTGTTTTAACCGCGATGCTAAAAAAATATAAGGAAGTTTCAGTAGAAACAAAAACTTATCGTAATAGTCGTGGAGGTAAAGGCAGTGTTGCAGGTAGTCAAGAGGTTTTATTTGTTTGCAAACCAAAGAAAAATACTTTTCTGTGAAAAATAGAAAACTGAAAATGATAGATTTTGATTATTGGAATAATCTTTACAAAAATGAACAGTTAGATGATTTTAATTTTAACCCTTATGGAGAGTTATGGCTAAAGACTAAGTCAATTATGCGAAAGGAAATTCTTGCAGATTTTTTAATGCTGAACAACCTTTCTCTTGAGGCAACAATATTACACAAACAATTTGAAGAGTTGTATTCTTTGCTGTGTAATGACATTGGTAACTCACATAGACTTTTAAATTCTTATTCCCGCATCAAAAATAAAAGCCAATTTTCTAATCTCGATATTAAGCAATTAGTTTCTGAACTTTATAAACTACGAAACTTTAATTGGGGCGGTGATTATCAAAACTCTTTAGATAAGTATTTAGTGAGCAGATATGTAAAAACTAAAACTTATTTATCTTACGAATCTTTGCTTTCAAAATTTGAAACAGAAATTAATCCTGCTGTACAAGGTTATGTGTTAAATAGTTGGTATAACCATTGGAGTAGTATTCTAATTGAGCATATTTTTAAATCTCACCCTGTTGTTTTACCAACTGTAGGTCAAATAAAAAGTGTTGACTTTTTTGTTTGTTCCTCAACATTTCCTCTTGAGCAAGTAGAATCTATTGATGTAGTTACTCAAGATTTGGATATTTCTTATTCAAATCGCTACATTCCATTTGATTTAAAAGTCACTTATCTTCCTAATGAATATATTTATTTAAAGAGAAAAGAAAAAGGATTACCAGTTGAATTAACTTATTTAAAACAAAAGGCAAGAGAAGCTGATATTTTCTTTGATAAAAATGCCAATCCATCTGTAGTTTATCATGAAATAATTGAAAAAATGAAGGATAGAAATGACAGTTTTTGTTGTTCTGTTTTGAAAACTTTAAAAAATGAAAAACTGCAAATTTTAACAGAGGCTCAAAACAATCCCAAAATATTAGCTAAATGGTTATATGAAAATCAAGGTGAAATGCGTTTTGGTTCTGAAAATAGACTGTTTCTTGTGTTAGTTGATTCCGATGATTTTAATAATTCTTGGAAGTTAAAAAGGAATATTGAATTATTGAAACCAGCTATTTCATTCTATCTTGATAATTTTCAATATAAAAAAACAGAAGATTTAAGAATTACTTTTGATTATAAAAATAAGCCTCATCCCTTTACAACACTTGCTGATGTAATTTTTGTGGTGAAATAATGCCTAAAATCATTCAGCTTTCCCAACTTGATTTAAATCAAACTTACAGTTACGCCGATTATTTAACCTGGCAATTTGATGACATAGTTGAATTAATTAAAGGCAAAATTTCCTTTTAAAATCCATGTTTACTGATGATGATATTGCGACTTCGTTTTTATTTCCTGATTTGGCAATTGATTTGACACAAATTTTTGAATTATTGGATTAACGAATTGTCAGCAGGTTATGTAGCGGTGCAGTCGTTAGATCGTAAATTGGCGTGAAATACGAACTTTAACATTACAACTCCCAAAAATAAATAATGGATAATTGCAAAGATATTTTAATCGCTAGTTTAACCAGTTTGAATATTGAATTTAGCGAGATTCAAATTGAATTATTGTTAAAATTTTTAGCCTTAATTGAAAAATGGAATAAAACTTATAATTTAACCGCGATTCGTGATAAAAGCGAAATGGCGCGGTTGCATATTGTAGATAGTTTGGCTATTTTACCATTTTTACATGGACAACGTTATTTAGATGTGGGAACGGGAGCGGGTTTACCCGGAATTCCGTTAGCGATTTTTAAACCGCAGCAAACTTTTGTTTTATTAGATAGTAACGCGAAAAAAACTCGTTTTATTCAGCAAGTCATTTTGGAATTAAATTTAAAAAATATTGAAATTCAAACTCAACGAGTTGAAAATTATTATCCGCCATTATTATTTAATCAAATTTTAACTAGAGCTTTTGCCGATACTGAAATGATGTTGAAATTAACTGCGCATTTATTAGCGGATCAAGGGGAATGGTTAGCTATGAAATCACAACCTTCAGCAGAGGAATTACATTCATCTTTTGCTTTCATTAAAAAAATTGATCTCGATATTCCTCAATTAAATGCGCATCGTTGTTTATTAAAAATCAAACCGATAAATAGGGATTATTTACCGATCATTCGATCTGAAACGCATTCATAATCCATTGACAATTCTGTCCATCATATCCAATCACATCAAAACGAATCGGTAAATCGCAAGGATGCAATTGTTGATAATATAAAGTTGTGGCAATTAATTTATTCCGTTTATTTAAAGTGATACTGGGAATTGCGCCACCAAAATAAGCGTAACGACGATAACGTACTTCAACAATTACTAAATAAGGCAATTGTTGCATCACTAAATCTAATTCGCCATATTGACAACGAAAATTGCGCGTAATTAATTGCAAACCTTGACTTAATAAAAATTCACACGCTTTTTGTTCTGCAATTTGACCAATTCGATAACTCATTTATTTTCTATTTTGTTTGAATCGGCGGCTGAATTTACCGGATTTGCCGCAGAATTTGTCGAATTTGAAACCGGTATATTTTCAGAAGCAAAGCCGATTGGATTCGCCAGTCCATTGACAAATTTGGCACAATACAATTCACGAACGACGCGATTATTTGCATCAATAGTTAAGCGTCCGCTTGCACCGGAATAAGGTTTCGTTTTCAGTGATTCCAGTTGATTGATTATTTGAAAAGCATCAATTCCTAAAGGCAATAAACGTAAATAACCCGCGGGTAAAGATTTCCAATTCGATTTCAAAGACCATTTACTTAATTCACCGTTATAAACTTGATTAAACATCCAAGGAACATCGCAAAAAGTGACATTATTTAAGCCACTATCTTTGTCGATATTTTCATCACCGGTATAAACTTGTGCGGTTGTATAAATCGGTAATGATTTGGTTAATTGATGATTTTGTAATGCGGTGGTTAAACCAAAAGCCGGTTTTGGATACGCCGATAAAATTAAAATATCTGCGCTTGGAGAATTATTGTTTTGATTATTTAATTTCGACTCTAAATCGTCAATTACACTGGCAAAAGTTCGACGATCTTCATTATAATTATGAGTGATTACGAATTGCCCATTTAATTTTTTCCAACTTTCATTGAGATAAGTTTCAAAACGTTTGCCTAATTCATTTTTGGGCGCGATTACAATCGCATTTTTATAACCATCTTGATGCGCTTTTAACGCAATTTGTGATACATCTCCATTTAAACTTAAACCAAATTGATAAAGTTTAGGATGATTCATATTATCTACATAATTTAATGCTAAAACCGGAATCGATAATTCAACTGATTTGACTAAATTCACAATTTCTTTTTTATCCATTGGGCCAATAAATAATTGCGCACCTTCTTTAATCGCTAATTGATAAATTGCTGTGGTAGAAGTTGAATGATTGTAAAATTTAATGTCTGGAGTGATTCCCGATTTTTGTGCCGCTTTAAATGCCGCGATTAATCCGCTTTTAACGGCTTTTGCGGCGGTGATATATTCGCCAGATTCAGGTAAAAATACCGCTATTTTATTAAATGTAGTTGAAGCATTCGTTTGCGTTTCAGTAACCGGCTGATTAGTAGAATGCGCTACATTTGGCGTGTCGTTATTGGTGGTACGAATGGTTGAATAGCGATCTAAAAAAGCTGAATTAGCCGGATGTTGTGGATTAGCATTTTTCCACGCTGTTAATTTTTCAGCTAATACTTCAGGATTTAATTTAATGATTTGGGCTAATTCTACCCATCCATTTAAAGGTGGAGTTAAAGAAGCTTGTTTTATAGCTAATTCATTTGGTGGAATTTGCTGTAAAGTTTTTAAAATCGTTTCATAATGAGAATACTGTATTTTTTCATGATGAATTAAGGGCGTTAATTCACTATAAGTTTGCGCACTTTGCCAAAAATTGCCCATAATTGAATAAGCAAAAGCTAAAGTTTGATAATAAGTGATTTTATCTGCTTCATTAAGATGATCAATTTTAATAATTTTTAAGCGAGTTAATGCTTTTTCGGCATTACCCGTATTGAGTTCAATTTGAGCAGAATATAAATGTAATTGTTGTAATTGACGTTCAGATAAGGATGAACGATTCATATTATCCATTAATCTTTTCGCCTGACCAATTTCATTGGCTTTTAATAAAGAATTAATCGTTAATAAGCGATATTCCAATTGATTAGGCGATTCTACTTCAGCCAAATGTTGATACATAATAGCCGCTTGCGCATAATTACCCTGAGTAACTAAGGTTTGGGCTTGGGTTAATTCAGATTCAGCAGTCGGTATTTCGGCTGTGGTGGCGCAACCGCATAATAAAGCTAAAGTTGCACAATAAGGAAAAAAATAGAAACGCGCCATGATAATCGTTGATAATGAAAATTTAAAATTTGGATGGAATAAAGCAAATGCCTGATAATTACGGTAAATTATACGTTGTTGCTACCCCAATAGGCAATTTAGCGGATTTGACCTATCGTGCGGTACAAATTTTACAACAAGTTGATTTAATTGCCGCTGAAGATACTCGTCATTTACAACCCTTGTTACAGCATTACGGTATTGTAAACAAGTTATTCGCTTTACATCAGCATAATGAAGCTAAAGCCAGTGTAGATTTGGTTGAAAAATTGCGTCAAGGGTTGTCGATTGCCTTGGTCTCTGATGCCGGAACGCCATTGCTGAGTGATCCCGGATTACCATTGGTCAAATTGGCGCGAGAACAAGGGATAGAAGTCTCGCCGATTCCCGGTGCTTGTGCAGTGATTGCCGCTTTATCGGTATCAGGTTTAGGTTTATTACCCTTTCGTTTCGAGGGATTTCTGCCACGCACCTCATCAGCTAGACAACAATTTTTTACAGAACGTCAATCTTTGCCAATGACTTGGGCATTTTACGAATCTTGTCATCGCATTGCTGCCACTTTACAAGATATGGCACAAATCTTACCCGCAGAACGACAAATTGTGATTGCGCGTGAAATGACTAAAATTCATGAAACGATTGTTAAAGATCGTTTGGATAATCTATTGGCTTTAGTGATTCAAGAACCCAATATGCAACGCGGTGAATTTGTAGTGATTGTAGAAGCAGCTACGATTACGATTAAACCTGATCAATTAACGATAGAAGAATTAAAATTATTAAAAATTCTATTATCAGAATGTTCAGTCAAAACAGCCTCTCAATTAGCGGCTCAAATTACCGGTACGAAAAAACAATTATTTTATCAAACGGCACTGGAATTAATGGCGCATAAAATTGAATAAGTTAATTATCATGAAATTTTTATTAAAACACTTATTTTTTAAAATAACAGGTAGTTTAACTCAAATTAGAAAAAATGATTAGGTAAAATAAAATGACAGTTATTCGTATTATTTTATATTGTTTATGGATAAATATTCTTTTTTATCAAACGGTATTTGCTAGAGATGATTCGGCTTTAGAAGAGGAAATTCGTTATTTACAAGCGGAACGAATGGTAGAAGTAGTGTCTAAACAAAAAGAAGATCGAAATACGGCGGCTGGAATTGTCAGTATTATTACCGGTCGTGATATTGAACGTTATGGCGGAAATAATTTATTTGAAATTTTAAATCGTATTACCAGTGTTTATATGATAGGTAATCCAATTCGCACTATGGGAGTTGCTTCAATGCGCGGTGATCCAATTTCGCAACATGTATTGGTTTTAATGAATGGTCGGCCGATTCGTGACAGTGCTTTTGGTGGGACTGTAGATGGTGTTTTTCGAGATTTTCCCATTCATCATATTAAGAAAATTGAAGTCATTCGCGGACCGGGATCGGTGCTTTATGGTAGTAATGCTTTTTCAGGAGTAATTAATATTGTAACGTTAAAAAAACCAGATTATGCTTTAACATTTCGCGGGCGTTATGGCAGTTTTGATTTGACTCAATTTGAAACTGAATTTGGATATGAAAATAAAGAAAATCAGGCATTAATTAGCGGAGCAATTCGTTATCGTCAACGAAATGGAGAATTATTTAGTGCCAATCGTCAAATTCTTAATAGTAATGGAACAATCACTTTTCCACATAGTGAATTTCGTAATAATAATGGCGAGAATACCAGTGCGAGTTTAACCGCCGAATGGGGGAATTTAAGTTTAAATAGTTTTTTTAGTCATAGCGAACGTAATCATTGGGGCCCTGGACGAATCCAAACTGGACAAGTTTATGAACCTCAACGATTATTTTTAGATGTAGGTTATAAAAAGCAAGTCAATGAAAATTGGTTATCACAATGGAATTTAACTTATAATCAAATTGCCGATGTACAATATGTGCCTAAACCTAAAACCTCTATAGTAACTCCTACTTTTACTCGCACAGCAGAAAATAATTTATTATTTGAACCCACGCAATTTTTTAATTTTTTGGATAAAACATTAAATATCACTTTAGGTGGATTAGTGGAATGGCAATCAGGCAAAATTAATCAAGCAGAAGTCGGAGCAACGTTACCCGAATATCATTATTTAAAATCGAGTGTTTATGGCGAAGTGAATTATAATTTTAATGATCAATTAAAATTAATTGCTGGCGGACAATGGAATCATTTTGAAGATTTGAGTAAACCTGTAGCAGCCGGATTTTTATTAAATAATACACAATTGCAAAAAAATGGTTTAGTCGGACGTTTAGGATTAATTTATGAATTCACTCCAGAATGGGGAATGAAATTTCTGTATAGTCAAGCATTTCGTTCACCCGCAATTGTCGAAATGAAAATTAATGCTGGCCCCATTCGTGGTAATCCTAATTTACAACCCGAAACGGTTGAAACGATAGATGGACAATTATTTTATCGTACTAAAGATTCGCAAATTTCATTAACGGCATTTCGCAGTCATCAATCGCAATTTATTGCTATGGTTTGTCCAGCCGTTGGAGATTCTCGACCTTGTTCATATAATAATCAGGGCGGTGCAATTTATCAAGGGATTGAATTTGAAACTGCATTACGTTTATTACCCGATTTATCTTTTACTAGCAGTTATACTTTTCAAATGAATTCAGATTCAAATCAAAATAATAATGTTTCTGCTATTCCTAATCATTTAGCTAAAATGGGCTTAAATTATGACTTTAATAAAAATTGGCAATTGGGTTTATTTGATATTTTTGTGAGTGATGCTAAAGTGATTAATGCAATTAAACCCAATCCTACGCCTAAAGCTTATCATTATTTAACGTTAAATACGAATTACCATTTAGATCATTTATTTGATCTACCTGAATTACAACGAATCAATTTTAATTTATATTTAGAAAATTTATTCAATGCCAAAGTATATTATTCAGGGAATCGTGCTGATAGTTTTAACAGTATTCCTAGCGGTTATACCACTAGAATGATTTTTGGTGAGATTGCGATTAATTTTTAACTTTTAATTTATTTATAATGACTCCTTATTCAGATTCAGTTTCTAAAAATTTATTACCTTTATCATTAGGTGCATTGGGGGTGGTTTATGGTGATATTGGCACTAGTCCTTTGTATGCAATGACTGAAATTTTTCACGGTTCTCATGGAATTTCGCCAACAACAAATAATATCTTTGGCGTATTGTGTTTAATTTTTTGGTTATTAAATATTGTCATATCATTAAAATATATTAGTTTAATGATGCGTGCTGATAATGATGGTGAAGGGGGAATTATGGCTTTATTGGCGTTAGCTTTACGCTCACCAGTTAAGCCGAAAATTCGCAGTGCTTTAATTGCAATGGGATTATTTGGTACGGCTTTATTTTATGGGGATAGTGTTATTACACCGGCGATTTCGGTATTGAGTGCGGTGGAGGGATTAAAAATTGTACCTAATCCTTATCAACAATATATTGATTTAAATGATTGGATTGTTCCTATAGCCATTCTGATTTTAATTGGATTATTTATTATACAACATAAAGGAACCGAAAAAGTGGGCGTATTTTTTGGTCCAATTATGATATTATGGTTTTGTACTTTAGCCATTTTAGGCATCGCTAATATTATTAAAGCTCCAGAAATTTTATATGCGATTAATCCTATTTACGGTTTTTATTTTTTACAAAATCATTTTGTTTCTTCTTTTTTAATTTTAGGGTCAATTGTATTAGTCTTAACCGGAGCAGAAGCATTATATGCGGATATGGGACATTTTGGTCGAAAACCCATTCAATTGGCTTGGTTTAGTTTAGTCATGCCAGCATTAGTGCTTAATTATTTTGGTCAAGGTGCATTAATTTTGCATTATCCTTTGGCAATTCAAAATCCCTTTTATTTATTAGCGCCACATTGGTTACTTTATCCGCTCGTTATTTTAGCCAGTTGTGCAACCGTAATTGCTTCGCAAGCGGTGATTTCTGGGGCATTTTCAATGACACAACAAGCGATTCAATTAGGTTATTTACCCAGATTACGTTCTATTTATACGTCTAATTTTGAAGGGCAAATTTACATTCCCTTTATTAATTGGGGATTAATGATGACCACATTAGGGTTAATTGTCGGATTTAAATCATCCACTGAATTAGCCGGTGCATATGGATTAGCGGTAACTGGCACTATGATGATTACAACGGTTTTGGCATTAGTGGTGGTGCATTATCAATGGCATTGGCATTGGCTAAAAAGTATTATTCCATTAATTATTTTCTTTATTATTGATACGACATTTTTTAGTGCGAATTTAGAAAAAATTCCAGCGGGAGGATGGTTTCCATTATTATTAGCCACATTAATTTTCACGATTATGTTGATTTGGCAAGATGGACGTGAATTATTAAAAACTAAAAACCGGCGTTATTTTGCTATTGAAGAATTTTGTAATTTAATTCAATCTCAAACTCCAATTGTGATTGAACGTTGTGAAATTATACCGCAAAGAGTTTCAGGTACCGCGATTTTTATGATTTCGAGTTTAAAATCGGGAATTCCACATGCATTAGCTAATAATTTAAAACACAATAAAACATTACATCAACGAATTATTTTTTTAACTGGTGAGGTAATAGATGTTCCTTTTATTAAAGAAGAACTTAATCGTATTGAAATTACATTATTAAGTCAGGATTGTTATCATATTACGATTCGATATGGATTTCATCAGCATCCGAATGTTAAACGTATGTTAGAAGTGGCACAAAAATATTTAAATTTTGAATATGATGTTAATGACACTTCTTTTTTCTTAGGCAGGCAAACTTTATTAGCAAAAGATTTAAGTATTTCCGGCTGGAGAATGCAAATTTTTACCTTTTTATTTCGTAATGGTAGTAGTCCAGTTAGTTTTTTTAATATTCCGCCACAACGGGTAATTGAAATTGGTGAGCAAATCAGAATGTAATCATGATTGAATTTAATCTGAATTAAATAAGACAAAAAATTAGGCAACTTTGTTGAAAGAAATAATTTTTTTTCAATCTTCAGAATTGCCTAGTTTTTAGCGGGATTTTAGATTAAATGTGATTGAATTTTTATCAATTAAAAACATCATCATTTTGCTTTCACATTTTTTACCCCATTAAAGCATTACGATCTATATAAATCATTCTTTTTTGCCCACCAATATGCACAATTGGTAAATCAATTCCTTGTTGCCATTGCGTAAATGGTTGATGTTTATTTGCACCGGTAATCAGAAAAATAACTTCCGCTGTCGCTGATAAAGCATTAACACTGAGCGAAACTCGCTCCGCCGGAGGTTTAGGTGCATTAAAAACTGGATGTACCCATTGATTGGCATTATGAATCTGTCCGGGAAATAAACTCGCCGTGTGTCCGTCTTCTCCCATGCCTAATAAAACCAAATCCATTGGCAAATAATGGCGGATAATCATTTCATAATCGTGAGCAGCGATTATCGCGCCTTTTTCTGCCGAAATAGGAAAAATTTGTGATTTGGGAATGGGAATTTGATCCAGCCAAATCTGTTGTGCCATCCAACTATTACGTTCAGAATTCGATTCGGCTAAACATCGTTCATCTCCCCAAAATATCCACCATTCTGACCAATCGCTATTGGCTTGTGCTAATAATTGATAAACTTGATTAGGCGTATTGCCACCTGCTAAAACCAGTTTAAATTGATGACGTTGTTGAATGGCTAATTCCGCAGCCATTAAAATTTTTTCGGCGGTATATTCAGCGCATTCAGTTGCTGAATTAAAAACGGTATATTCAGGAATAGCTAACATATTAAGATTCCATTTCCGGAGTTAATGAACTGCGCCAATGTTGATTTTCTTTTTCAAATAAACGTTGACATTCTTTAGGTCCCCAAGAACCTGCGGGATAAGTGGTAATAAAATCGCGTTCAACTGCCCAAGTTTGTAAAATAGGATCCACAATACGCCAGGCATATTCGACCTCATCAAAACGTAAAAATAACGATCGATCGCCTTTAATAACATCGAGTAATAAATCTTCATATGCGTCGGTTGCACTTTCATTATCATTCCGGAAACTCGCATCTAAACTGCTGGTGCGAGTACGCATTTCTAATCCGGGTTCTTTAACTGTCATTTCCATACGAATACACTCTTCAGGTTGAATGCCTAATAAAATCCAATTTTGATTCATGGATTGCACTTGAGTATCACGAAAAAATTGTAAAGGCGGATGACGAAAACAAATCGAAATCACCGATTGTCCTTTAGCTAATCGTTTACCGGTGCGTAAATAAAAAGGTACACCGCGCCACCGCCAATTATCAATATATAATTTAATTGCGGCGTAAGTTTCGGTAATACTGTCCAAAGGGACATTTTCTTCTTGTAAATAAGATTTAACTTGTTTTCCATCGACCATTCCGCTGCCATATTGAGCGCGAAACGCATGAGCATGAACCGCTTTTTTGGGAATAGGACGAATCGATTTTAACACTTTAACTTTCTCATCGCGTAACGCTTCAGCTTCCATAGAAACTGGCGGTTCCATTGCAACTAAAGTTAATAATTGTAATAAATGACTTTGCAACATATCACGCATTGCACCGGCATTATCATAATAATGCGCCCGACTGCCAATGCCTAATTCTTCAGCATGAGTAATTTGAATATGATCAATATAATTTCGATTCCATAAAGGTTCTAACATTACATTCGCAAAACGAAATACTAAGACATTTTGTACCGTCCCTTTACCTAAATAATGATCAATACGATAAACTTGTTCTTCCTTTAAATAACGGGTAATTTGTTTTTGTAAAACCTGCGCACTTTCTAAATCATATCCAAAAGGTTTTTCAATGACAATTCGCCGCCAACCGGTTTCTTCATTTAATAAATTCACTTGACTTAAATAACGAATCGCTGTGCTAAAATCTTCCGGCGCAATCGCTAAATAAAAAGCAATATTACTAGGAAATTCAGCCTGTTTTAATAATTGCGCCATTTCAATATAATGTTGCTGTTCTAAAATGCTGCCACGATGATAAAATAATCGCTCACTAAATCGTGCAAAAACGCTTTCATTTAATCCACCTCTCGCTTTTTCTTGAATCATATCGCGCACTTCTGAAATCCATTTCGCTTGATCCCATTCTCGTCGTCCTAAAGCTAAAATTTTACTGCCTTGTGGAATTAAATTTTCCATTTCCAAATGATATAACGCGGGCATTAATTTGACCCGAGATAAATTTCCTGTGGCACCAAAAATAATATAAGTACACGCTTCAGTTTGCATTTTTTTAGAAACTCCTTTGATTAAAAAATAGATTTGAGATTAAAAATAAGTATAAATAAAAGGTAAAGATTAAAAATAACTTAATTTAATTATTTAACGCATTATAACATTGGCAAATTTTATTTTTAGGGATTAAAATAACGATTGCTATCTCTAGCAATATAAATGCCAAAATTTAAAATCCTTATTCAAAGCAATTTGAAAAAATCAGGCAAATGACCTAATAAAAATGCGTTAAATAACATAGTTTTGTTTTAAAATAATCATAAAAAATAATTTTATTTTTTATTAATCAATAAGTTAAATAGAATCGGCTTATTTTATGCTTGATCTTTTGGTTGAGTTTTAATGGCAACGCGATCTAAAGCTAATTGTGATAATTTTTCAGTTTCAATTAAAAAGGCAACAATGAAAAAAAAGTTTATAACGTATTGTTCAATATTTATTTTCAGTTCAACCACAGGGTCTGTATTCGCACATACCCAAACTGGAACTTTAGCGACTTCTGCTTCCGCAGTTGATTTGTATTCAGTGAGTTGTTCACCTGACGTAGGGCAAAAAACCGCAAAGTTGCAAACCCATATTCAAGGATTATCGCAATCTTCTGGTGCATTAAAAATTTCTGTGATTAGTCAACGATTTGCAGTTGCTAGCCGAACCACTGATGTGCGCAATGCCGATGGTCAATTTAGTCCAACGGCTACGATTGCTGGAAGTGATGGCGTTTACAACGTGATGGTTGTCAAAAATAGCAGTGGTATGATGTCGTATAGTGTTGAGTTTCATTGTTTAAGTCAATCAGGAGCGCATACGATGACCAATTCATTTTTATTACAAAATCAATAAATTGCCTGAAAAGAAAAATCAATAAATCTAAAAAATCTTTATGAAATTAAAACGGTATCTGTTGTTATTGGGAATTTCATGTTCTGTTCAAGGATTGACATTAAATCATCCTGTGCCAGATTGCCAATTGAAAACGACTGATCATACAGTCACTTATCAATTACACAAAGCTCGTGGGCAAGTGTTGTATGTTGATTTTTGGGCATCATGGTGTACTTCATGTTTGTTGTCATTTCCTTTTATGAATAAACTTCACCAAGATTTAAGAGAGCAAGGTTTAGAGGTGATTGCTATTAATATGGATGAAGTTTCCGCGAATGCGGACGAGTTTTTACAGCAACATCCAGCACATTTCAGAATTCTTAGCGATACCAATGAACAATGCGCCAAAGCATTTGCCGTCAAAGTAATGCCTTCATCATACCTTATTGATCGTAATGGGATTATTCGTTACGAACATATTGGTTTTAAAGCGGGAGAAACGGAAAATTTACGAATGATGGTCAAACAATTATTAGCAGAACCCCTTACTAAAAAATAGGTTATTATGAAATCAACGATTATGTTAAGTTTATTTAGTTTATTTTTATTAGCTGTGATATTAAGTGGATGCAGCGAAGTTTCTGCTTGGCAACGAGGTCATTTGGCTAAACCCCATATGGCGGTTCAGCCCCATCCGTTACAAGTTGTGTTACGCGGACACATTTATGGTAGTCGAGAAGCCGCTTTAGCTTCTGGAGCAAACGAAGGTGGCGGTGGTTGTGGTTGTTACTAAACCGAGTTTACAAGCTTTAACCGCGGCGGCTTTATTGTTGCCCGGATTGTTGCATCAGGCTTCAGTATTTGCCGAGGATAATGAAGTCAGTTTTCAATATGGGCATTATCAAGAAGGTCAACGTCAACTTTATGGCGTTAATAGTAAATTTCATCCGATTGAGGTCAATAGCTTACATGGCAGTGGACAATTGTCACTGACCGATCGGATTAAATTTGCCTTTAACTATACGGAAGATACTTGGTCAGGTGCAACGCCAATCACCACCGCCCCTTTGGCTTTTCAAGGAAATCGCTCTTCGGCTGCAGACGGTATTTCCGGAGCAACACCGCTGATTAATTTAAATGGAAATATTTTTGTAGATAAAAAATATCAGCCGCTTTCTCAAGATCAATTAACCGGTAAGCTCACACAAAATTCTCAGTTAGTCCATACTTTATCTTCAGCCTCGCCCGAAACTCGTCAACAAGGGGATTTTAATCTGAGCTATGAGTGGGACGAAATAACGCTTAGTGCAGGCGGAGGAATTTCTGTCGAACGCGATTATGAATCTCGATTTGGGAATTTCGGGGCGCAATTTGATTTTAATCATAAATTAACAACACTAACTGTTGGGGCGAGTTATACCGATAATTGGATGCACTCTCGGCTAGATCACGACGCTGCGCCTTATTTAATCAAAACCGCTTTT